>ERZ1066120.25-NODE-25-length-163513-cov-14.025083_pt1 | contig 163513 bp, 151 predicted proteins | sample MGYA00382767_ERZ1066120 | MGnify/ENA primary metagenome ERZ1066120 (study PRJEB33369, sample SAMEA5778350) | biofilm metagenome | biome: Industrial cooling water; feature: Water cooling tower basin; material: Biofilm | place: United Arab Emirates | collected... | reverse complement strand
GTTACAGGTTGCGCACGCGCCTCGGCGCACTGCGCGCGGTCAACGCCCACGTCCAGCCCGCGCACGATCCGACAGGCGGCGCGGTCGAGGTGGTCACGTTGCTGGACCACACCGAGATGCTCACCCACCGCCAACAGATCGAGGATGCGCTGCTCGAGCAGCGCATCCTGCTGGAAACGATCGCGGTCGGTGTCGCGCTGGTCGTGGAAGGTCGGGTCGTGCATGCCAGCACCCCTTTCAGCCGCTGCCTCGGCATGCCCGCCCCGCTCCTGGCCGGGCGGTCCGCGGAGGCGCTGCTGGGCGCGGCCGCCTGGCAGCAGCTGCGGGATGCGGCCGCCGAGCCCGGCGCCACGGAGCCCCATCGGCGCGTCTACACCGGGCTCTTGGGCGCGGACGGCGTGTGGCGGGAGTTGGTGCTGTGCGCACGTGCCGCTGCGCGGCCAGCGGGGCCGGCTGGCGTGGTGGTCAGCGCCTTCGACGTCACGCGGCGGGCGCCGGACGACGCGCAACGGTTGGCGATGCTAGAACGCCAGCGAGACGCGCTTGTCCGCCAAGTGCATCACCAGGTCAAGAACGGCCTGTTCGGGGTCGTCGGAATGCTGCAGGCGCAGGCGCTGGACGAGCCTGCCATCGCGAGCGCCCTGGCCATCGTCGCGGGACGGCTGGCGGCCATCGCCGAGCTGCATGGCCTGGAGACCTCCGACCCGGACCGAGCCGGCGCATCCTTGGACCGCTTGCTGCGCAGCGTGCTCGCCGGTACGGAGCGCGTCTACGACTGCCGCATCGAGCTGCACGAGGCGCCGGGAAACGCGAACTGCGAGCGGCTGGTCTCGGAACGCGCCAGGTTGCCCTTGGCATTGCTGCTGCACGAGTTGCTGGCCAACGCGATCAAGCACCGCGATCCGTCCGACAGTCCGGTGCTGGTGCGGCTCTGGAGCGACGGCCAGAGCGCGCGGCTGCGCATCGAGAATCGCGGGCCGCCGCGCGTAGCGGTCGAGCCCGACGTCGCCCAGCGTCGCTACTCGGGCCTGGCGTTGGTGGGGATGATGGCGCCGCGCCCGGGCACCGAGGTCTCGGTGCGCTGCGAAGAAGGCTGGTGGCACGCCGATGTCGTGCTGGTGCCGCCCGTGCTGGAATGAGCCCGCGGGCCGCGCCCGTCCTCACCCCCGACGGTCGTTACTTGGTCATCGAGGGTCGGCTCTGGCGGACCAGCCGGCCGGACCTGGAGCCGCGACACCGCCAGGCGCTGGTCGAAGAGCTGATGCGCGCGCGTCGCGACGTGGGGGCGGCGCTGCGCGGCCAGGAGGCGGGCGCCGAGCGCGCCGCCCGTGCCCGCGTGCACCAAGCGAAGGTGGCGCTGGGCGAGCGCGGCCCGCCGTGGTGGGGTGATGGCGCCCCCGACCAGAACCGCAAACGGGTCGAGGCGACGACCTACGCGGCGTGGTGGGCCGCGCGGGGTTGAGCGTCGCCGCGAGGCAAGCGCACCGTGAAGGTCGCGCCCCAGCCCTTGCCCCGGCTGTCGGCCCGCACCGTGCCGCCATGCAGCTCCACCAGCCGCTTGACCAGCGCCAGGCCGATCCCCAGGCCGCCGGCGGCCCGATCGTAGGTGGCGTCGGCCTGGGTGAAGAGATCGAAGATGCGGTCGAGATGGTCCGGGGCGATGCCGTCGCCGTCGTCGGCGACGCGGATCTCCACCTCGTCCGGGTGATCCTCGACATCGATGCGGATGCGCCCGCCGTCGGGCGTGTACTTGCAGGCGTTGTTCAGCAGGTTCTGCAGCACCTGGGCCACGCGCGCCGGGTCCGCGACGATTCGGCTGGGCGTGGGGGGCAGGTTCACCGTGAGTTGGTGGCCGTGCGCCTCGATGGCCGAATTGACGGCTTCCACCGCGTCGTAGACGGCACTGGCCACCAGCATCTGCACCGGCTTGAGCGCAATCTTGCCGCGCGTGATGCGGCCGACCTCCAGCAGGTCGTCCACCAGCCGCTGCATCTGGCGGCGCTGTCGGTCGGCCATTTCCAGCGCGGTGCGCCCCGGCGCCGACAGCGGCTCGGTGCGCTCGATCAGCCGCAGCGCGTTGGTCAGCGGCGCCAGCGGATTCCGCAGCTCGTGCGCCAGCATCGCCAGGAACTCGTCCTTGCGGGCGTCGGCTTCGCGCAGGCTCTCGATCAGGCGCTGCTGCTCGGTGACATCCCACAGCAGGCCCGCGAAGCGCGCTGGGTAGCGCGCCTCGCCCTCGCCCTCGAACTTGGCCAGCCCCACCATGTCCAGCCAGCGCACCGTGCCGTCGGGCCAGACCACGCGGTACTGCGCGCGGTAGTCGCCGCTGCCGGCCGGGTCCAGCGCGTCCGTGATCGCGCCTTGGACGCGGTCACGGTCGTCCGGGTGCATGCGGCTGACCGGATCTGCCAGCGCGACGAATTCCTTGCCCTCGATGCCGAACATGCGACGCGCGCTCTCGGACCACTGCACCCGCATCGTCTTGGGGTCCAAGTCCCAGGTGCCCAGCGCCGAGGACTGCACCGCCAGGCGGAAGCGCTCTTCGCTGTCGGCCAGCGCCCGGGTGGCCTCGCGCTGCGAGGTGATGTCCTGCGCGATGCCCACCATCAGGCGGCGCCCGGAGGGGCCCGCCCGGTCGACTCGCCGCGCCACCGTCCGGATCCAGCGCTGCGCGCTTGTCGCGTCCTGCTGGCGGTAGGTCACGTCGTAGTCGCCGCCACAGGCCACCGCGCGGCGCAACGCCGCCTTGCAGCGCTGCACGTCGTCCGGGTGGATGCCGGCGAAACCTTCCTCGAAGGGCACCAGGGCGGCGGGCGCCAATGCCGAGCCGTCTCGCGCGACGGTGGGCGGCTCGAAGGCGTCGGCATCGACGTTGAGCGTCCACAGGTGCATGCCGGCGGCGTCGAGCGCCAGTTCGAGGCGCGCTTCCCGCTCGGCAAGCGTCTGCTCCAGCGTCAGCCGGGCCGACACGTCCATGCCCGTGAGCACCAGCCGGCCGACGCGCCCGGCCGCGTCGCGCAGCGGCGTGATGGCCAGGTCGGCCACGACCTGGCGGTCTTGCAGCCGGCACGGCAAATCCAGCCGTTGCGCGTCGCCGCGCGCCGCGCAGGCCACGGCGCCGCGCACCCGCTCGCGCAGCAGCGGCTCGTCCTGCCACCAGGGGCCATCCCAGATCGCACGGCCGATGATCGCGCTGGCGTCGCCCCCGGCCGCCTCGCGCATGACGCGATTGGCCTCCAGCACCACGCCCTGCGGCGTCAGCACGCCCACGCAGGCTTGCATCGCGTCCAGCACGGCATTGGACGCGTCGGCTGCGGAAGGCACGGGCGGCGGAGCGCGGCGCTCGGGCGGCCGGTCGTTCATCGCATTGCGCAGGGAGGTGGGTACGGAAGCCAAGCGAAATGACAGGAAGGGAGTTCGAACCATAGAGTCTACGGGCACCGGCTCGGACGCTTCGGGCGGCCGACAGACGCGCGCCTGGGCCGGGCCAATGGCGCGCAGTGCACAATGGGCGCAACGAAACTCGACCATTGCCGCGCCATGGGCCGAACGATCCAGCTGACTGCCGCCGACGGCCACGTGTTCGACGCATACGAATCCCGACCGGCGGGCGCCGTTCAAGGCGCAGTGGTGGTCGCCCCCGAGATCTTCGGCGTCAACGCGCACATCCGCGCGGTCGCCGACGGTTATGCCGACCAGGGCTGGCTGGCGCTGGCGCCCGCGCTCTTCGACCGCTCCCGGCGCGGCTACGAGGCCGGCTACGGGCAGGCCGACATCGAGGCCGGCATCGGACTGATGCGGTCCATCGACATCGAGGACGCCTTGCGCGACGTCGCCGCCGCCTTGGCGCACGCGGCCTCGGCGGGCAAAGCCGGCATCGTGGGCTACTGCTGGGGCGGCACCATCGCCTGGGTGGCGGCCGCGCGCTTGCCGGGCCTGGCGTGCGCGGTGCCGTACTACGGCGGCGGCATTCCGGGCTTCGCCGCCGAGTCGCCCCGCTGTCCCGTGATGCTGCACTTCGGTGAGCGGGACCACAGCCCCACGCCGGAGCAGGCCCGCGCGGTGGTCGCCGCGCATCCGCAGGTGCAGGCCTTCTTCTACCCGGCGGGCCACGGCTTCAATTGCGACCAGCGCGCGTCCTTCGATGCCGACAGCGCCGCGCTGGCGCGCGACCGCACGCTCGGCTTCCTGCGGGAACACGCCGGGCGGGGCGCGGCCTGAGCCGCGGCACGGGCCGAAACGATGCTGCTGTCTTGCGGCGTGCTGCTGCTCAACGAGCGCGACGAGATCCTGCTGGCGCACGCCACCCAGACCACCCACTGGGACATCCCCAAGGGGGCCGCCGATCCGGGCGAGGCGCCACGCGTGGCGGCAGTGCGGGAGACGCGCGAAGAAACCGGTCTGCTGCTGAGGCCGGAGCTGCTGCAAGACTTGGGCGAGATGCCCTACCGGCCGGGAAAGCGCCTGCACTTGTTCGCGGCCAAGGTCGAGCGCGCGTCGATCGATTGCGCCCGATGCCGCTGCACCAGCTACTTTCCCGACCGCCGCAACGGCCGGGCCGTCCCGGAGATGGACGCGTTCGCCTGGGTGCCGTTCGCCGACGTGACCGCGCGGTGCGCCCGCACCATGGGGCTGCTGCTGACTCAGCGGATCGGATTGGCGGCGCTCTCGGCGCGCCTGCCGACCGTGGCGGCCTGCGGCCCGTAGGCCTTCGGCGGTCGGGCGGCGCCTACAGGGAACTCAGGCCGCCAACAGCCCGATGGCGGCGCTGGCCAGGGTGGCGCAAGCCACCACCGTCAGCCCCACGCGCGCCACCACCAGCCGCAGCGAGTCGCTCTCGACGTTCAGCGTGGGGCTGCGGGCCAGCCACAGCGCCCCGCCGCAGAAGGCGGCCAGGACGGTGCCCGCCACCAGGCGGCGGTCGGCCAGGCTGGCGGCCTGCAGCGCCGGGGACAGGACGGCGGCGGCGATGATCATCATCGCCAGGGCGATCAACGCATGGCGGTCCCGCATCAGGCGGGTGAGGACGCGGGCAGCGAGCTTGGTGTGCGGCATGGAGCGAGCGGGTCGGGTTCGCGAGCGTTGCGCGCCGGCTGGCGGCGCGAAGACGTCGAAGGGTAGGGGCGCGTCCGCCCCTTTGCGAGCGAGTGTTGCGCGGCGGCCGAACGACGGGGCACCGTCGCCGACGTGCGGCGGCCGCCGGGGGGCACGGACGTCAGTCGATGCGCAGCCGCCGGGCCGCGGCGGCAGCGGCCGTGCGGGTCTCGACGCCCAGCTTCTCGAAGACGTGCTCCAGGTGCTTGTTGACGGTCCTGGGGCTCATGCCGAGGATCTCGGCGATGTCGCGGTTGGTCTTGCCGCGCGCCACCCAGGACAACACTTCGGCCTCGCGGGTGGTCAGCCGCGGAGCGGCGTCCGGCACCAGCGCCACGACGCAGGCACCCGAGCGGGCCGGCTCGTCGATCCGGGTGGCGTCGATGCGCCGCCCGCCGCTTTCCACCGACACGCGCACCGCGCCCGCTTGGAGCCGCGACAGCGGCCGCAGCGTCGCCGGCAGCGGCCCAGCCCAAGGCAGCGCCGAGCCGTCGCCGAACCCGGCGAGCAACCGGCGCGCGGCGTCGTTGCACCACAGCATGCGGCCGTCGTCGATCGCCAGCATCGGCAGGTCGATCGCATCGATCGCCTCTCGCGTGGCCCGCACCAGCCGCGCGGTGCGTGCATGCGCCAACAGCCGCGCGGCCACCTGGGGCGCGCACACCGGCTTGGTCACGTAGTCCACGGCCCCCACCTCGAAGCCGTGCACCACGTGCTCGGTCTCGCCCAACCCGGTCATGAACACCACCGGCAGGTCGCCATGGCGCTCGCGCAGCCGCGCGCAGGTGGCGAAGCCGTCGATGCCCGACATCCTCACGTCCAGCAGCACCACGTCCGGCAGGCGTGCGTGCGCCTCGAGCAGGGCCTGCTCGCCGCTGGTCGCGCAGCGCACCCGCAGGCCCGCGCCGGAAAGCTCCCGCGCCAGGAACGCCAGCTCGTCGGGCTGGTCCTCGACCACCAGCACCTCGAGCAGGGCGTCGAGCCGGTGCGCGCTCTCGGGCGCGCGCATCCCGTCAACCCTGTCCATGGCGCGACAACGCCTCGCTCAGCATCGCGTTCATCGCCCGCCGGTCCCGCACCAGCGGCGTGATGCCGTCCACCCAGGCCGCCACCGCGCCGGATTCATGGGCGAGTTCGGCCAACCGTGCCTCCAAGGCGCGCGGGTATCCGCCGGCCGACAACGCGAGCAGCTCGCGCAAGGCTTCGGGCGCGGGCATGGCGGCCAGCGGCGCCTCGACGCGCCGGTCGGTGGTGGTCCAGCGCAGGCCCAGCGCCGCGCCGATCGCGGAGAGCAGATCGGCTTCGATCACCGGCTTGGGCACGAAGCCGTCGGCGCCATGCGCGGCGCGCGCGGCCTCGGTGCCCTCGTGCGCATCGGCCGACACGATCAGCACCGCGACCGGCGGACCGCCACCCGCCTTGATCGCGCGGCACACCGACCACCCGCGCATGTCCGGCAGGTTCAAGTCCAGCAGCACCAGTTGCGGCGACCAGCGATGCGCGAGCGACAGGCCTTCGGCGCCGTTGGCGCCCTCGGCCAGATCGAAGCCCAATGGTTGCAGCATGCGCCGCACCAGCGCCCGGTGCAGCGGCTCGTCGTCCACCAGCAGCACCCTGCGCCGCGGCCCCTCGTAGCCGGTGACGACGGCGCGGCTCGTGGGGCTCGCCGCGTCCGGCAAGGCGGGCAGGTAGAGCCGCACGGTGAAGCGGCTGCCGGCGCCCGCGGTGCTCTGCAGCCGCACGTCGCCGCCCATCAGTCCCACCAGCAGCTGCGTGATGGTCAGCCCCAGGCCCGTGCCCTCGGTGCCGGTGGGGCCCATGCCGCGCTCGAAGGGCAGGAAGATGCGCTGCTGGTCGGCCTGCGCCACGCCGATGCCGCTGTCGGCCACCTCCAGCGTCGCGATCTCCCGCCGGTAGCGCGCCTGCAGGCCCACCCAACCACGCTCGGTGAACTTGACCGCGTTGGAGAGCAGGTTGATGAGGATCTGCCGCAGCCGCTTGGGGTCGCCGCGCACGCGTCCCGGCAGCACGCCGTCGACCACGAATCGGAACTCCAGTCCCTTGGCCTCGGCCAGCGGCGCGAACATCCGGACGATCTGGTCGAGGAAGTCGGGCAGGTCGATCCGCTCGGATTCCAGGCGCAACTTGCCGCGCTCGATGCGCGACAGCTCCAGCAGCCCGTCGACCAGCCCCGACAGGTGCTCGCCGCTGCGGTGGATGGTGCGCACGGACTCGGCGTGGTCCGCTTCCAGGCCGCCCTCGCGCAGCAGCAGCCGTGAATAACCCAGGATGCTGTTGAGCGGCGACCGCATCTCGTGGCTCATGCCGGTCAGGAACCGGCTCTTGGCCAGGTTGGCCTGCTCGGCCTCGTCCTTGGCCGCCTGCAGCAGCGCATCGGTGCGCCGGTGCGCGTCCACCTCGCGCTGCAGCAACTGGTTGTGCCGCTCCGACTCCTGCTGCGCCACGGCCCGGCTCTCGTCGACCAGCACCAGCCACCACGCTGCCACCGCACCCATCAGCAGCAGCGTGGCGAACACCTTGAGGAACAGCACCTCCGGGGCCGAGGCCCAGCCGACCGCCAGCGCGGCCGTGACCGCCGCATCGGCCGCATCGGATCCGTGTCGCAGCGCGCTCATCCGCTCCTGCGCGTACAGGAGCCACAGCGCCGCGCCGAACACCGCGCCGATCGAGCACAGCACGACGAAGAAGCGCCCCACGCGGCGCAGCATCGCCGGCGCGGGCGCCCCGGGCACCAGCCGGCGCAGCGCGCTGGAGAACAAGTCGAAGGCCTGCGCTCCCGGCTTGCAGCGGTCGCCGCAACGGGCGTCGAGCGTGCAGCAAAGCGAGCAGATCACCCCGCCGTAGGCTGGGCACTGCGCCATGTCTTCGGCCTCGAAGCGGTTTCGGCACACGACGCAGCGCATGGCGCGGTGACGATCTCCGAAGTCGACCGGCGTGCGCGCGATGTAGTAGCGACCGCGCGTCAGCAGCGCGATCAGCGGCACGCCCGCCATCGACGCCACGAGCGCGACGCCAGCCGAGGCGGGCGCCAAGGCCGCGCCGAACAGGCCGCCGTAGACGCACACCGACACCACCGAGGCGAGCAGCATGGCGCCGAAGCCGGCCGGATTGACGTCGTGCAGGTATGCGCGTCGGAACTCGATGCCACGCGGCGACAGTCCCAGCGGCTTGGCGATCAGCAGGTCGCCCGCGATCGCGCCGATCCAGGCCACGGCCAGGTGCGCATACAGTGCAAGCACGTGCTCGAGCGCCTCGAAGACGCCCAGCGTCATGAGCAGCACCGCGATCAGCACGTTGAAAATGAGCCAGACCACCCGCCCGGGATGCGCGTGCGTCAGCCGCGCGAAGAAGTTCGACCAGGCCAGCGACCCGGCGTAGGCGTTGGTGACGTTGATCTTGACCTGCGACACGATCACGAAGAGACCCGTGAGGAACACGGCCAGCGTGCCGGGGCCCACGGCCTGCTGGAAGCCCACCAGGTACATCTGCGTGGGCTCGATGGCGCGCGTCACCGGCAGCCCGGCCTGCAACGCCAGGAACGCCAGGAACGCGCCGCCCGCCATCTTGGCCGCGCCCAGCACGATCCAGCCCGGGCCCGCCACCACCACCGCCGCCCACCAGCGCAACCGATTGGCCGCGGTGCGCTCCGGCATGAAGCGCAGGAAGTCCACCTGCTCGCCGATCTGCGCGATCAGCGCGGCCGCCACCGTGGAGGCGGCACCGAAGGCGGCCCACGAGAAGGCGTCTCCGTCGGCGTCCCGGCCGTTCACCGTGGCGAATTCCGCGAAGGCGCCGGGGTCGCGGACGGCCACCGCCACGAACGGCACCGCCAGCAGCACCAGCCACAGCGGCTGTGTCCACACCTGCAGCCGGGAGATGAGCGTGACGCCGCGCATGACCAGTGGAATGATCAGCAGCGCCGACAGCAGGTAGCCCGCGGGACGCGGCATGCCGAACCACAGCTCGAAGGCCTGCGCCATGATGGCCGCCTCGAGCGCGAAGAAGATGAAGGTGAAGCCCGCGTAGATCAGCGACGTGACGGTGGAGCCCAGGTAGCCGAAGCCCGCGCCGCGTGCCAGCAGGTCGATGTCGAGTCCGTGCCGGGCGGCATGCACCGAGATGGGCAGGCCGGTCAGGAAGATGACCGCGCTCACCGCGGCGATCGCCCACATCGCGTTGGTGAAGCCGTAGGCCAGGCAGATCGCCGCGCCGATGGCCTCCAGCGCCAGGAAAGACACCGCGCCGAAGGCCGTGTTGGACACGCGGAACGCGCTCCAGCGCCGAAAGCCGCGCGGCGTGAAACGCAGCGCGTAGTCCTCCATCGACTCGTCCGCCACCCAGCGGTTGTAGTCGCGCCGCACCTTCACGATGCGCTGCACCGCACGCGGTCTGGAGAGCGTGGAATCCAACGGCCGGAATGCTCCGCAACGGTGCATGCGCCGGGGTGGCGCTGCGGCTGCGCATCTGCAACGCAAGACGCGGGCCGGCGCACGCGATCGTGCACCGGCCCGGCGCGCGGCGCGCTACGTCAAGCGACGTATTCCGACGCACGGCACGAGCCGCGATGCTGCATCACAGCAACGCCCGGATGCGAAAGCCGGCAGCGAAGCGCCCCACGCCCAGGAGGCCAGACCATGTCCGACCCGCACATTCCGTCCGACCCGCTTTCCGGCCCGCTGTCCGACCCCACGCGCCGCCGCCTGCTGCAAGGGGCCGCCGCGCTGCCGCTGGCCGCGCTGCCCGCCTGGGCGTTGGCCCAGCAATTCCCCACGGCGCGCGTCAACACCACCAAGCTGGCCGTCACCGACACCGAGGTGACGGTGGGCCAGCTGCACTCGGCCACCGGCACCATGGCCATTTCGGAGACCGGCTCGATCCAGGCCGAGCAGCTGGCGATCGACCAGATCAACGCGGCCGGCGGCGTGCTGGGCCGGCGAATCAAGGTGATCAAGGAAGACGGCGCCAGCGACTGGCCCACCTTCGCCGAGAAGAGCAGGAAGCTCCTGGTCAACGACCGCGTGGCCGCGGTGTTCGGCTGCTGGACCAGCGCGTCGCGCAAGGCCGTGCTGCCGGTGTTCGAGAAGGAGAACGGGATGCTGTACTACCCGACCTTCTACGAAGGCCTGGAGCAGTCCAAGAACGTCATCTACACGGGCCAGGAAGCCACCCAGCAGATCATCTGGGGCCTGGACTGGGCCAACAAGGAGAAGAAGGCCGGCAGCTTCTTCTTGATCGGCAGCGACTACATCTGGCCGCGCACCTCCAACAAGATCGCGCGCCGCCACATCGAGCAGTTCCTGAAGGGCAAGGTGGTGGGCGAGGAGTACTACCCGCTGGGCCACACCAACTTCAACAGCCTCATCAACAAGATCAAGGTCGCCAAGCCCGACTGCATCTACGCGATCGTGGTGGGCGGCTCCAACGTGGCGTTCTACAAACAGTTGAAGGCCGCCGGCATCACCGCCGACAAGCAGTTCCTGCTGACCATCTCGGTGACCGAGGACGAGGTGCTGGGCATCGGCGGCGAGAACATCGCCGGCTTCTACGCGTCGATGAAGTACTTCCAGTCGCTGGACAACCCCAACAACAAGAAGTTCGTCGAGGCCTTCAAGGCCAAGTACGGCCCGAAGTCGGTGATCGGCGACGTCACGCAGGCCGCCTACCTGGGCCCGTGGCTCTGGAAGATGGCGGTGGAGAAGGCCGGCAGCTTCGACGTGTCCAAGGTGGCGGCGGCCTCGCCCGGCATCGAGTTCAAGGAAGCGCCCGAGGGCTACGTGAAGGTCCACGAGAACCACCACTTGTGGAGCAAGGCGCGCATCGGCCTGGCCGGCGCCGACGGGCAGTTCAAGCTGATCGCCGAGTCGCCCAACCTGATCGAGCCGAACCCCTTCCCCAAGGGCTACCAGTAAGAGGAGGGGCGCCGCCATGTCGATCACCGAGATGCTCAACATCGGGCTGATGCAGGGCTTCGCCGGCCTGAGCCTGTTCAGCGTGCTGCTGCTGATGGGCCTGGGCCTGGCGCTGATCTTCGGCCAGATGGGCGTGATCAACATGGCGCACGGCGAGTTCATGACCGTGGGCGCGTACGCCGTGTTCCTGATGTCCAGCATGACGCAGGCCTACGCGCCGGCCCTCGGGCAAAGCTACTTCCTGGTGGCGATCGCCGTGTCCTTCGTGGTGGCCTTCGTGTTCGGCTGGTTGGCCGAATGGGCGCTGATCCGGCACCTGTACCGTCGGCCGCTGGACACGCTGCTGGCCACCTGGGGCCTGTCGCTGGGCATGCAGCAGGTGTTCCGCTCCACCTTCGGCGCCAAGGAAGTCAGCCCCACGCTGCCCGACTGGCTGATGGGCTCGTGGGCGCCGGCCGAGGGCCTGGACATCCCGATCAACGGGATGTTCGTGATGGCGCTCACGCTGCTGATGACGGCCGGGATCATGTTGGCGCTGTACCGCTCCGGCTGGGGCCTGCGCGTGCGGGCCACGGTGGCCAACCGCACCATGGCCAACGCGATCGGCATCGACACCCGCCGCACCGACCGGCTGACCTTCGCGATCGGCTGCGGCGTGGCGGGCGTGGCGGGCGCGGCCTTCACCACCATCGGCTCCACCGGCCCCACCAGCGGCTCGCTGTACATCGTCGACGCATTCCTGGTGGTGACCTTCGGCGGCGCGGCGAGCCTCCTCGGCACCGTGGCCTCGGCCTTCGGCATCGCGCAGACGCAATCCATCTCGGAATTCTTCATGACCGGCTCGAACGCCAAGGTGCTCACGCTGCTGCTGGTGATCAGCATCCTGATGCTGCGCCCGCAAGGCCTGTTCGCCGCCAAGGTGCGCCGATGAACGCCGCTTCCACCAAGCTTTCGTCCGGCAAGCCCCTGTCCGGCAAGCCCCTGTCCTGGATCCAGCGCTACCAAGCGGGCGGCATCGTGGTGCTGGCCGCCGTGGTGCTGGTGGTGCTGCCTTTGCTGTTGGAACCCTTCCGGCTCAACCTGGTCGGCAAGTACCTCACCTACGGCTTCGTGGCGATCGGACTGGTGATGCTGTGGGGCTGGGGCGGCGTGCTGAGCCTGGGGCAGGGCGTGTTCTTCGGCCTGGGCGGCTACGCGATGGCCATGTTCCTGAAGCTGGAGGCTTCCGACCCCGAGAGCACCAAGATCCAGTCCACGCCGGGCATCCCGGACTTCATGGACTGGAACCAGGTCACGGCGCTGCCTTGGTGGTGGGAGCCTTTCCGCTCGCTGCCCTTCGCGCTGGCCGCGGTGGTGCTGGTGCCGGCGCTCCTGGCCTTCGTGATCGGCTACGCGATGTTCAAGCGCCGCGTGGGCGGGGTGTACTTCGCGATCATCACGCAGGCCGTGGCGCTCATCCTGTCGGTGCTGATCATCGGGCAGCAGGGCTTCACGGGCGGGGTCAACGGCATCACCGACCTGCGCACGCTGCTGGGCTGGGACATCCGCACCGACAGCGCCCGCACGGTGCTGTACTACCTGAGCGCGGGGCTCCTGCTGGCCGCCATCGTGGCCTGCCGCTGGGTGCAGATGAGCAAGCTGGGCACGTTGCTCCTGGCCATGCGGGACAAGGAAGACCGCGTACGCTTCTCCGGCTACGACGTGGCGATGTTCAAGGTGTTCGTGTTCTGCCTGTCGGCGGCGCTGGCGGGCATCGGCGGGGCGCTCTTCACGCTGCAGGTGGGCTTCATGTCGCCCTCCTTCGTGGGCATCGTGCCCTCCATCGAGATGGTCATCTATGCCGCGGTGGGCGGACGCATGTCGCTGGTGGGCGCGGTGTACGGCGCGCTGATCGTCAATGCCGGCAAGACCTTCTTCTCGGAGAGCTTCCCGGACCTGTGGCTCTTCCTGATGGCTGCGCTCTTCATCGGCGTGACGATGGCCTTCCCGGACGGCTTGGCGGGCCTGTGGCAGAAGCATGTGGCGCCGCGCCTGGACAGGCTGCGCCGTGGACGAGGGGCACGCGGGGTCGAGGCGTCGGGCCCGATGAGGCCGTCGTCCGCCGCAGCCGCGCCCACGGCGGTCGCCCCCGCCGCTGCGGCCCCGGTCGTCGCAGCACCGGTCGCCGCCGCTGCCGCCGTCGCGCCTCCCAGTGCCGCCTCGGTGTCCGCTCCCCTGGCCGCCACGCCTCCGCACGGCCCGCTGTCCTTCGATCCCGCCACCGGACCCCAGACGCCATGAGCATCGACGGCCAACCCAAGAGCGCGGCCTCGAGCATGGGCTCGCGCATGGTGCTAGACGTCGAGGACCTGACCGTGTCCTTCGACGGCTTCAAGGCGATCGACAACCTGAACCTGTACGTGGACCGTGGCGAGCTGCGCGTGATCATCGGCCCCAACGGCGCCGGCAAGACCACGTTGCTGGATCTGGTCTGCGGACGCACGCGCGCCAGCCAAGGCCGCATCCGCTTCATGGGCGAGGACGTCACGCGCCTGCCCGAGCACCAGATCGTGCGCGCCGGCATCGGCCGCAAGTTCCAGACGCCGTCCATCTACGAGAACCTCTCCGTCTTCGCCAACCTGGAAGTGTCCTTTCCGCGCGGCCGTGGCGTCTTCGGTGCGCTGGCCTTCCGCTGCACGCCCGACGTGCGCGAGCGCATCGAGCAGGTGGCAGAAGAAATCGGCCTGGCCGACGCGCTGGACACCGAGGCGGGGCTGCTGTCGCACGGGCAGAAGCAGTGGCTGGAGATCGGCATGCTGCTGATGCAGCAGCCCGAGCTGCTGATGCTGGACGAGCCGATCGCCGGCATGAGCGTGCGCGAGCGGGAGATCACGGCCGACCTGCTCAAGCGCATCTGCCGGGACCGCTCGATGATCGTGATCGAGCACGACATGGATTTCGTGGCGGCCATCGCCGACAAGGTCACCGTCATGCACCAGGGAAAGATCCTGGCCGAGGGGCCCATGGAGCGGGTGCAGGCCGATCCGCGCGTGATCGACGTGTACCTGGGCCACTGAGCCCGCCGAATCCACCGAATCCACGAGGGCCGGGACAGCCATGCTCAAGGTGACCAATCTCTTCGCCGGCTATGGCCAGAGCGAAGTGCTGCACGGGCTGACCTTCGACGCCGCCCGCGACGAGACCATCGCGGTGATGGGCCGCAACGGCATGGGCAAGACCACGCTCTTCAAGGCGCTGATGGGCATCGTGCCGCTGCGCTCGGGCGCGATCGAGGTGGGCGGGCTGGACGTGTCGGGCAAGGAGAGCTTCCGGCGGGTGGCCGACGGCCTGGCCTACGTGCCGCAGGGCCGCATGATCTTCCCCACGCTGACCGTGGAGGAGAACATCCGCACCGGCCTGCAGGCGTCCGGGCGCACCCGCATCCCGGAGGAGATCTACGCGCTCTTCCCGGTGCTTTTCGACATGCGCCGGCGCAAGGGCGGGAACTTGTCGGGCGGGCAGCAGCAGCAGCTGGCGATCGCCCGCGCCTTGGCCACCGAGCCCAAGGTGCTGCTGCTGGACGAACCCACCGAAGGGATCCAGCCGTCGGTGATCAAGGACATCGCCCGCGCCTTGAACGAGATCCGGCGGCTGAAGAAGCTGACCATCGTCGTGTCCGAGCAGGTGCTCAGCTTCGCGATGGACGTGGCCGACCGCCTGCTGGTGATCGAGGGCGGCCGCCTGGTGCACGAGACCACTCGCGCCGACACCGACATGGCGCGCATCAAGCAGTACCTGTCGGTCTGAAGACGGACCCACTCAAGCACGAACCCCGCACGAACCCCGCACGAGAGGCCCACACGCCATGCCCGAAACGCTGATCAAGGTCGACCTCGCCCAGTCGCCCTACGAGAACGAGAACATCCACAACCGCTGGCACCCGGACATCCCGATGGCCTGCTGGGTCAAGCCTGGCGACGAGTTCGTGCTGGAGACCTACGACTGGACGGGCGGCTACATCCGCAACAACGATTCCGCGGACGACGTGCGCGACATCGACCTGTCGACCGTGCACTTCCTGTCCGGCCCCGTGGGCGTCAAGGGCGCGCAGGCGGGCGACCTGCTGGTGGTGGACCTGCTGGACGTGGGCGCCAAGCCCGAGAGCCTGTGGGGCTTCAACGGGTTCTTCTCGAAGAAGAACGGCGGCGGCTTCCTGACCGACCATTTTCCGGAAGCGCAGAAATCCATCTGGGATTTCCACGGCATGTTCACCACCAGCCGCCACGTGCCGGGGGTGCGCTACGCGGGCCTGATCCACCCGGGGCTGATCGGCTGCCTGCCGGACAAGCACCTGCTGGAGACCTGGAACACGCGCGAGATCGACTTCATCAAGACCGAGCCCGAGCGCGTGCCGCCGCTGGCCAACCCGCCGTTTGCGGGCACCGCCCACATGGGTCGCCTGCAGGGCGACGCCCGGGCCGCGGCCGCCGCCATCGGCGCGCGCACCGTGCCTCCGCGCGAGCACGGCGGCAACTGCGACATCAAGGATCTGTCCCGCGGCTCGAAGATCTACTTCCCGGTCTACGTGGACGGCGCCGGGCTGTCGGTGGGCGACCTGCACTTCTCCCAGGGCGACGGCGAGATCACCTTCTGCGGCGCGATCGAGATGGCCGGCTGGGTCCACATGAAGGTGGATCTCATCAAGGGCGGCATGGCCAAGTACGGCATCAAGAACCCGATCTTCAAGCCCAGCCCGATCACGCCCAACTACAACGACTGGCTGATCTTCGAAGGCATCTCGGTCGACGAAGAGGGCCGCCAGCACTACCTGGACGTGCACGTGGCTTACCGCCAGGCGTGCCTGAACGCCATCGAATACATGACCAAGTTCGGCTACAGCCGCGCGCAGGCCTACTCGATCCTTGGCACGGCGCCGGTGCAGGGCCATATCAGCGGGGTGGTGGACATCCCCAACGCGTGCGCGACGCTATGGCTGCCCACGCAGATCTTCGACTTCGACATCCGGCCGAACGCAGCCGGGCCGGTGAAGCACATCGATGCGTCGGTGGCGGACATGCCGTTGTCGCCGGACTTGGTCTGAAGCGCGCGGAGCCCAAGACGATGCCGCTCTACGACTACGCCTGCGCCGAGCACGGCGGCTTCGGCGCCATGCGCCCGATGGCCGAGCGCAATGCCGCGCAGCCCTGCCCGCACTGCGCGGCGCCGTCAGCGCGCGTGCTGTCGGCGGCGCCCATGTACGGGCTGCTGAATCCGCTGCAACGCCAGGCGCATGCAGCCAACGAGCGCAGCCGCCACGAGCCCGCCAACTTGGCGGCCTACCGGGCGCGCCACGGGGCGGGCTGCGGCTGCTGCGCGCCCGGGGGAAAAAAGCGCACGGCCACGCGGCCCGACGGGATGAAGTCGCTGGTGGGGCGCCGGCCCTGGCAGATCTCGCACTAGGGGTCGGGCCGACAGGCATCGAGCAACTGCGAGGCGAGCAGCACCGTCGCGTATTCGCCATGCAGGTTCGCCAGCGACATCGCATGCACTTCGTCGGCGCTCCGCATCGTGCCGGCGAAGTCGGCCTTCTCGAAGGTGAAGGTCGCGTCCGCCACCACGGTGACGTCGAAGCCCAGGTTGCCGGCCGTTCGGGCCGTGGACTCCACCGAGTTGTGGGTCGCGACGCCGACGATCACCAGGCGTCCGATGTCCCGCACGCGAAGCCAGCGCTCGAGGCCGGAGTGCACGAAGGCGTCGGGAACGTTCTTCTCGAACACCTGTTCGGTGGGCAGGGGGGTGAACCGGGCCTGGAACTCGACGCCGGGCCTGCTCGGCCAGAAAGGCGAGCTTGGCGTTCTCGACATGTGTCGAACGTGGACGATCGGCGCACGCGCCAGCCGCCACGCGTCGAGGAGGCGCGCGGCGTTGTCCTCGGCTCCGGGATTGTTCCGAGGCGGCAGGTCGGCGGCGGCCATGCATTTCTGCAGGTCGATGAGGATCAGCGCCGGAAAGGGTTGCACATTGATCCGCACGTCATCGGAGCCTGCCATGGACGCCATCACCTATTCCGCTGCCCGCGCCAACCGGGCCGGCATCATGGCCCGGGATTGCGAGGACCATGATCCGATGTCAATGCGAGCTTTAGCTTGACGGTCACGCACGGTTGCGAACCACGCGGACTAAACGGCTGTCTGGCGCACCTCGAGCATGCGCAATGCTTTATTACATCTCACCCTGGGTGCGACGAACCTTTTTGCTTACGTACTGTTTAAGTACGCCGTCCATGCGCGATTGCCAACCTTCACCCGTGGACTTGAAGTAGTCGAGAACCTCGGGGCTGTACCGGATGGATACCAACTGCTTCTTGTTCGCGGACGGCGGCCGGCCACGGAGCACACGGGCAGGGATCATCGCCTTCAATTGCTTCGGCGTCAGCGGTTGCGCATCCGGGTCGGCTGTTGCCGCAGCGGTGATGACCTTGTCTTCATGGACCGTCGGCATTCGGATCGCGACACGTTTAGATGGCTTGGACATAGTGCTTCACCTCCCGTCGATCGGCGCGCCGTAGGCTGATGATCCGTCGGACACGGCCTCGATCTACAAATGCTACGAAGTCTTGACGGGCCAGAGGAGGCTTGGCCTAGCGCCAAAGCTAAGCGGCGCGCGGCGGACGCAGTCCGCTGCGCGTCCGCTTGGGCGACGAGTTAGACCGCGCCGCAACCGGGCGTTCGACGGGCTGGGCCGACAGCTTGACGCCGAGCGCCCGGGCCACTTTCAAGATGGTGTCGAAACGCGGTTTGGCTCCGGGCGTGAGTGCCTTGTACAGGCTCTCGCGGCCGAGCCCAGCGTCCTTCGCCACCTGAGCCATTCCCTTGGCGCGTGCCACATCACCCAGCGCCAGCAGCACGAGGTCGGGATCGTCGGCCTCCAGTACGGCAGTCATGTACTCGGCAATCGCCTCGTCGTCGTCCAGGTAGCGCGCCGCATCGAACGGAATCAGCTTCATTGCGTCCGCCTTGGCGGTCATGGCTTCTCTCCCAGTTGCTGCGCCAGATCCTGCGCCCGGCGGATGTCTTTGCGCTGCGAGGATTTGTCGCCTGCGTTGAGCAGCACGATGATCACCGCGCCTTGGCGCACGAAGTAAAGTCGATAGCCAGGGCCGAAGTGCACGCGCATCTCGGCCACGGGCCCTTCTATAGGACGCCAATCGCCCAGGTTGCCCGCCTCGACCTGGCGCAGTCGCGCAACGATGCGGATCTGCGCTCGCCGATCAGCAAGCGCATCGAGCCACTCCACGAACTCGAGCGTTTGGCGGACGACGAACATCTACGCATTGTATCCAGGTGGATACAGTTTGTCCAGTCTGCGCGGACAACGGGCACAAGGGGTCTAACGCCGGAGTTGACCGGCGCACAGCGGCGTTGCGCCGCGAGGCGTAGGCTCATCTGCACGCCTCGCGGCGCCATGCCGGCGCGTGTCCGTGTCGAACGACCCGTTAGAGCTCATCCATCTCTTCCCATTGAAGCGTTTTCGGATTGCGGACCATGTGAGACTCAGTCGGATAATCGCGACCCACAGTTCGGAATGCTGTGAGGACATTCTCAAGAGAGACATAGTAGAGCCGGTCGTGCCTTGCTCGGTCCGACGCCACGAATACGCCGGCCAACGCGCCGTCCTCAGTCTCCGCTGTGGAGAAAACGTAGCTGTGGACGAACTGGTTGCACAAGAACTGGAGGTCGCGACTCTCGGTCTGTATCCGCTCGAGATCGTACAGTTCCTCCAGGCGGTGCCAGTTCATGTAATCCACCCGACCGATGTTTGGCGCCCATTCCAGCTCGAACTTCAGCTCCCGCGTTTCCCGCGACACCTTAAACGTGTCCAACAACTTGCGGATGGAGTAGAAGCCAACGAACAGCTCGCGCTCGACACGAACGAGTGAGCGCTCGATCGTCGGCTCCTCGAGTCTGAGCTTTTGGAGCCAATTCGCCGCGCGTACGAGCGGCTCCTTCCAATAGCGAGACTCTTGAATCACCGGTGAGCCCCAACTTCAATTTAGATCGCAAAAATTGTCGCCTAACTTAACGTACTGCCGCCTAACTCGCCAGGGCTGGCGCCGCCGTGGGGCTGCCGCGTCGCGGTTGCTTGTCTGCATTTGCCATCTAACCTCTGTCTAACGAATCGGCTCGTCTGTCGAACGGTTCCGTCCATATCGACTGCCGTTCGACCGATCTCCGCGCCGGTGGCTGGCGACCCGCTGGCCCCGGCGCTCCGCCCACCCCGACCCCCGGCGCGCTGCCGGGCGTCCGGTCCCGCCACTGCAGTGGCATCGCCTGCCGCGCGACGGTGAACGCCGCCTGCGAGACCGGGCGATGCGCCGACGACGCGCAGGGCGCGCAGCGTTTCGCCCACGAAGATCTGCGCGCCGCGATTTGTTTCCCGGCTGTGTTCCGACGCCCGGCCTCAACCGGCAACGCGGCTCGCACCCCCGTCGGCGCCTTCCGCACAGGCCCGGATACTGCATCCCGACTCCCGGTTTCCACCCCGTGGAGTCCTTCCCATGGCCGGCAAAGACAAGCCCACCGCCCAACGCGAGCACCCCGCCGCCGACCGCAGTGCTGCCGACGGCAAGCCGCAGATGCTGCAGGAGCCCAAGCCCCCCTTTCCCGAGCAGAAGCAGGAAGGCGTGGGGCTGGAGGCCAAGCTCGACCCCAAGCCCCAGTTCGAAGCGCCCCTCTACAAGGCCGCCGGCAAGCTGCAGGACAAGGCCGCGCTGATCACGGGCGGCGACTCCGGCATCGGCCGCGCAGTCGCCGTGCTCTATGCGCGCGAAGGTGCCGACGTCGCCATCTCCTATCTGCTCGAGGAGCAGGTGGATGCCGAAGAGACCCGCCGCCACGTCGAAGCCGCCGGCCGGCGCTGCCTGTTGCTGCCCGGCGACATCACCGACCGTGCGCATTGCGATTCCCTGGTCGAACGCACGGTGAGCGAGTTCGGCAAGATCGACGTCCTGGTGTCGAACGCCGCGCACCAGAACCGCAAGCCCTCGCTGGAAGAGGTCAGCGACGAGGAGTTCGACCGCACTTTCAAGACCAACGTCTACGCCTACTTCTGGCTGGCGCGGGCGGCGCTGCGGCACATGAAGCCGGGCGGGTCGATCATCGTGACCAGCTCCGAGACCGGCATCCTGGGCTCGCCGCAGCTGCCCGACTATTCGGCCACCAAGGGCGCGATCAACGCGATGACCAAGGCGCTGGCCGAGCCACTGATCGAGCGCGGCATCCGCGTCAACGCCGTTGCGCCCGGCCCCGTGTGGACGCCGCTGAACCCTTCGGACGCCGGCATGACGCCCGAGAAGGTCGCCAAGTTCGGCCAGCAGAGCCCCATGAAGCGGGCCGCGCAACCCGAGGAGCTGGCGCCGTCCTACGTCTTCCTGGCGTCCGACGCGGACTCGTCCTATATCACCGGCATCGTGCTGCCGGTGATGGGCGGCGAGACCTCGGGCGGCTGAGATGGACCGTGCCGTCGAGCAGAAGTGGCCCCAGGTCATCTGGATCGTGCGGCATGGCCAGAGCGCGGGCAACGTCGCGCGCGACGCGGCGGAGGCCGCGGGCGCAGCGATCATCGACTTGGCGCACCGCGATGTCGACGTGCCGCTGTCGGCGCTTGGCGAGCGCCAGGCGACCGCCTTGGGGGAGTGGTTCGGCCGGATGCCGCCTGAGGAACGTCCGACGGTGGTGCTCTGCTCGCCCTACGTGCGCGCCCGCGAGACCGCGCGGCTGATCGCGCGGGCCGCGACGCTGGACGAGGACGCCGAGCCGGTGGCCGACGAGCGCCTGCGCGAGAAGGAGTTCGGCATCCTGGACCGCTTGACGGTCCACGGCATCCGCGCCAAGTACCCCGAGCTGGCCGAGCAGCGCAGCCACGTGGGCAAGTTCTATTTCCGCCCGCCCGGCGGCGAGAGCTGGTGCGACGTGATCCTGCGGCTGCGGGGCGTGCTGGACATGATCACGCGCGAATACCGCGGCGAGCGCGTCCTGATCGTGGCGCACCAGGTGACGGTGAGCTGCTTCCGGTACCTGCTCGAACGCATGGACGAGCACCAGATCCTGGGCATCGACCGGATGGGCGACGTGCCCAACTGCGGCGTGACCAGCTACGAGTTCGATCCGGCGCGCGGGCGACGCGGGAAGCTGGTGCTGCAGGTGACGAACTTCGTCGCGCCGTTGGAAGAGGCGGGCGAGCCGGTCACGGTGGAGAAGGACGCCACGGTGGCGCCCAGTTCTTGACCGTGACCTGATCCGATTCCGCCCTCGTTCCGCCCTCATTCCGACACCTGACCGCGACCATGCCGACGACCCGAGCCGAACCCGTCGCCGACGCCGCTTCGAGTCACGAGCCCGCGCCCCGGCCGTTGGACGAGGCCGCACTGCGCGCCTGGCCGCTGCCCGAGCCGCCGGCCGACAGCGACAAGGAGTCGCGCGGCCGCGTGCTGATCGTGGGCGGGTCGCACGAGATGCCCGGCGCCGTGATCCTGGCCGGCATCGCCGCGCTGCGGGCCGGTGCTGGCAAGCTGCAGATCGCCACGGGCGGCAGCGTCGCGCAGCTGGTGGCGCAGGCCGTTCCCGAATCTCGCGTGCTACGCCTGCCCGAAACACCTGACGGCGGGCTGGACGCCGCGGGCATCGACGCCATCGCGGAGAACGCCCGCCGCGCTGACGCCGTCCTGATCGGGCCGGGCATGCTGGACGAGGACGCCAGCTGCGAGCTGGTCGCACGGATCCTGGCCGGCATCGAGAACGGCACGGTGGTGCTGGACGCGGCAGCCATGGGCGTGGTGCGCGGCGCCTGTCCCATCCCGTTCGGATTGCCGGTGGTGATGACGCCGCACGCGGGCGAGATGGCGCACCTGACCGGCATCGATCGCGAGCGGATCTGCGAGGCCGCGCCGGCCGCGGCTTTGGAGGCGGCACGGCGCTGGAACGCGGTGGTCGCGCTCAAGGGAGCCGTGACGCATCTGGCCGACCCGCAAGGCGCGCTATGGCGGCACGACGGCGGCAGCGTCGGCTTGGGCACGTCGGGCTCCGGCGACGTGTTGGCCGGCATCGTGACGGGGCTGGCCGCACGTGGCGCATCAGCGGCGCAGGCCTGCGCCTGGGGGGTGGTGTTGCACGGGCGGGCCGGGGTGCGAGCGGCGGGGTTGGCTGGCGGGCCGCTGGGTTACCTGGCCGGGGAATTGGCAGTGCACGTTCCCGGGTTGATGCATGCGATCGGCGGCAAGCCACCGATCGCGGACTGACAACGGCGCGGCGTCGAACCGACGCCCATTTGCGAGGCAGAGCGCGAAATCGGCGGATTGGCCGGCCGCGTCGAGGAGGCGAGACGGAGATGGCCATGCAAGCATCGACACGAACCGAGCAGCGCTGCCCGCCGTGCTTGGGCGGGAAGGCGCTGCTCTACGAAGACCCGGCGTTCGAGCACGTGCCGACGACCCTGGTCGTGCGAAGCCCTGCGTTCGCACCGGGCGGAGCCTTGCCGGACCGCTTCACCGCGTCCGGAGCCGGCGGGTCGCCCCCCCTTTCCTGGCGATGCGTGCCTCCGGGCGCCGCGTCCATCGTGCTGCTGGTGGAAGGCGCCGACAGCCCGGCTTCGGCGCCACTGGTGCACGTCCTGGTCACTGGCTTGCCGCCCACGGATGCCGCGCTGGACGCCGGCATGCTCGGCGACGAGAACGGCCGCACCCATTTGGCCGGAATCGGCTTGAATTCCTTGCTGCAACGGCGTTGGCTGCCGCCGGCCGGCGCACCCGCGCAGGGCCCTCAGCGCTGCGCGTTCCAAGTCTTCGCGCTGGATTGCGTCCCTGCCCTGGGCCAAATTCCCGCCCGGCCGGCCTTGCGCGCGGCCATGGCAGGGCACATGGTCGCACGCGGCCTGTTGCTCGCCAGTTTCGAGCACCCATGAAAAAGGCCCGCCGGTGCGATTGGCGCCGGCGGGCCGAAGATGAAAGCCCAGGGGGTGGGGACCCCGAACCTCTTGTTGCAGGAGTCGTGCCTGGGAGCCGCCAGCCCGTTTGCGCCCGCTACACGCCCCGACATTGCAAGAATGACAGGGCGCGGTAGGCAAGGAAGCACGAACTTGCCAACCGAGCCGAGCCGAGTTGGGCGCCACCCCCGCCCCCCTCGGCAGGTGGCTCAAGCGGGCAAGGCTTGACGGCGTGCCGGCGCGCGTTCGACGGCGCCCAGGATGATGTCGGGGTCGATCGGCTTGAGCATGCAGTCCCTGAAGCCCAATCCATACGCGAGCCTCTGGTCGTCTGGCCGCAGGGTGGCGCTCTGGAGGACCAGCGTCACTCCGGCCAGCCGCGGTTGCTCGGACAGCAATTGGCCGAGCGCCAAGCCGCCCACGGGCCCGGGAAGCCTTTGTTCCAGGATGACCACGTCGGGCTGGAAGCGAAGCGCGGCTTCCATGGCGAGCGAACCGTCGTAACAACGTTCGACCGCGTGGCCGTACAACACGAGCAGCATCGCGAGCGAGTCGACGGTGTCGACATGGCCGTCGACGAGCAGCACTCGGCGTCCTGCGATGTCCATCATGGGTTCCCCGGGGCCGGCCCCCGATCGTGCGTCGGGAGTCCAAGACGCTACCCTAGCGCCGGGCGCGAGACTCTACAAGCGCAGTGACGTGACAAACACGTTTTTCGTGGAACGCTTGACATGATGCCTGCTTCGATCGAACCGCCAACACGACCGCTTCACCCGCTTCGACGGGTGTTGTCGGACTTCGGCACGGCTTACGCCGCCAGCGGCTTGATCGGCTTCGTGTTCGCGGCCAGCGGCCCGATCGCGGTGATCCTCTCGGTCGGGCAGCGCGGGGGCCTGTCCGAAGCACAACTGGCGTCGTGGCTGTTCGGTTGCTTCTTCGTGAACGGCCTGCTCACGCTCGCGTTCAGCTTCCTGTATCGCCAACCGCTGGCCTTTTTCTGGACCATTCCCGGTACGGTGCTGGTCGGCCCGGCGCTCGCCCACCTGAGCTTTCCCGAGGTCGTGGGCGCCTACTATCTCACCGGTGCGCTGATGCTGGCGCTGGGCCTGTCCGGCTGGGTGCGTCCAGCGATGCGCGCCATCCCCATGCCGATCGTGATGGGCATGGTCGCGGGCGTCTTTTTGCGCTTCGGGGTCGACCTGGTGCATTCGCTGCGCGACGACGCGATGATCGCGCTGCCGATGGTGGCCACGTTCCTGGCGTTGTCGGCGCTGCCCGGGCTTTCCCGGCGGGTGCCTCCTCTCCTCGGGACGCTGGCGGTGGGCGCGGTGGTGCTGGCGCTGTCCTCGCGCTTGGCGCCGGGCGCGCTGGAGGGGCCGGTGCTGGCCTTGCCGTCCCTGGTGACGCCCCAGTGGTCATGGCAGGCAATGGCCGAACTAGTCGTGCCGCTGGCCATCACCGTGCTGGTGGTGCAGAACGGGCAGGGCATCGCGGTCCTCGGCGCGGCCGGCCATGCGGCACCGATCAATGCGGTGGCGACCGCGTGCGGCGCGGGGTCGCTCGCCGGCGCGTTGACCGGCACCGTGTCGTCTTGCTTGACAGGCCCGGTCAACGCCATCCTGTGCGCCAGCGGCGACCGCGCGCGGCAGTACACGGCCGGCATGGTCGTGGGGCTGCTGTCGATCCCGTTCGCCTTCCTGGCGCCCGGCTTCACGCGGCTGATGTTGGCCACGCCGCCGGCCTTCATCGCCACCCTGGCGGGGCTGGCGATGCTTCGGGTGCTGCAGGCGGCGTTCGGCATCGCCTTCAAGGACCGCTTCACGCTGGGCGCGCTGGTGAGCTTCATCGTCACCGTGTCGGACATCTCCATCCTGAACATCGGCGCGGCCTTCTGGGGGCTGGTGGCCGGCGTGCTCGTGTCGCTGCTGCTCGAGCGCGAAGATCACCAGGCGGCGCGGGCCAAGGGGTGAGCCGGCGGGCAGCCGCCGGGTCTTCGCCTCAGAGTCCGCCGGCCGCGTCCAGCAACGCCCCGTTCACGTATGCGGCCTGCGGCGAGGCCAGCCACAGGATCGTGTCGGCGATCTCGTCGGCCGTCCCGATCCGGCCCATCGGCACGGCCCGGAGCACCCGCTCGAGCTGGCCGGGCGGCCGGTCGGCGTGGATCTCGGTATCGATCAAGCCGGGGCGCACTGCGTTCACCCGGATGCCTTCGGCCGCCACCTCCTTGGCCAGGCCGAGGGTCATCGTGTCCATCGCCCCCTTGGTGGCGGCGTAGTGCACCCACACGCCCGGTGTTCCGGTGCGCGAGGCGCCCGAGGACACGTTGACGATCGACCCGCCGGCCCCGCCGCGGGACGTGGACATGCGGCGCACGGCTTCGCGCGCACACAGGAACGCGCCCAGGACATTGACCGCCAGCACGCGCTCCAAGGTGTCGGCCTGCACGTCCGTCACGCGCGACACGCCACCCGTGATGCCGGCGTTGTTGACCAGCGCGGTGATCGGCCCCAGTCCCGAGGCCGCCTCGAAGGCGGCGACGACATCGGCCTCGCGCGACACGTCGGCCCGGAAGGCTTTCGCCTGGCCGCCGGCTGCACGGATGCGCTCGACCAACGCCCCGGCCTCGTCCGCGCGTTCTCGGTACAAGATCGCAACCCGCCAGCCGGCCGCGGCGGCCTTGGCCGACACGGCCGCGCCGATACCGCGGTTGCCGCCCGTCACGACCATCACGCCGCGATCGTCCATGCGCGCGCGCCCTAGGTCGCCCATGTCGTTGGCCCCGCGTTGGCCGTCGTCCCGTGTCCTGCTCGCCGCACCGTCAATCCTTGAGCGCGATCTGCAACGCGTCGCCCACGAAGCGGACCGGATAGACGCGGATCGGCTCGGTGACCGGCTCGCACAACGGCGCGCCGGTACGGATGTCGAACTGCCCCTGGTGGAGCGGGCATTCGATGCAATCGTCCATCACGAAGCCTTCCGAAAGCCGTGCGTTGCCGTGCGTGCAGAGGTCGTCGGTCGCATAGGGCTGCCCCTCGACCAGGTAGAGCGCGATCTCCCGGCCCTCGACCTGCGTTCCGATCACATCGCCCTCGCGCAGTTCCGCGCGTTCGGCCGCATGCACCCAGCGGCCGCTGTCTTCTGCATCCTGCATGCTTTCGTGTCTCCTGGCGGGCGACGAGCCCCGAATGGATCAAGCCACCAGTATCGCCCGGTAGTCGTTCACGTTGGTCAGCGTCGGCCCGGTCACGACCAGGTCGTCCAGGGCGTCGAAGAAGCCCCACGCGTCGTTGGCGTCCAGGCGGTCGCGGGCTTGGAGCCCCAGCGCCGCGGCGCGTGCCAGGCTGTCCGGCGCCAGCAGCGCGCCCGCGTTGGACTCGCTGCCGTCGATGCCGTCGGTGTCGGCGGCGATCGCGTGCACGCCGGGCAGCCCCTGCAGCGCGCACGCCAGCGACAGCAGGAACTCGCTGCAGCGCCCGCCGCGCGCCGACGTGGCCGCCGCCGGGCCGCCCGTTGCCGTGCCGCGCAGCGTCACCGTGCATTCGCCGCCGGAGATCAAGGCCACCGGCCGAGGCCATGCCGGCGACCCGTGCAGCGCGACCTCGCGCGCGATGGACGCGAATGCGCTGCCAACGTCGCGCGCTTCCCCGGTGACCGTGTCGCCCAGCAGCACGGGCGTGACGCCTGCGGCGCGGAAGACCTCGGCCGCGGCGAGCAGGCTCGCGCGCGGCGTGGCGACGATCGTGTTGGTCGCGTGAGCGAGCCGCGGATCACCCGGCTTGGGCGTGTCCTCCACGCGGCCCTCGGCGCCTGACTGCAGCCATGCAGCCACCGCGGGCGGGGGGGGCACCCGCCAGCGCGCCAGCACGGCCAACGCATCGGCGAAGGTGCTGGGATCCGGCGCACAGGGGCCCGAGGCGATGGCCGAAGGATCGTCACCGGTCACGTCCGACACGATCAGCGCCGTCACCGGAGCGCGCGAGGCGAGCGCGAGCCGCCCGCCCTGGACGCGCGAAAGGTGCTTGCGCAGCACGTTCATGTCCTCGATGGGCGCGCCGCTGGCCAGAAGCGCCCGTGTGACCGACTTCAAGTCGGCCATCGGCACGGCTTCCACCGGCAGGGACAACAGGCTCGAGCCACCGCCCGACACCAGCACCAGCAGCCTGTCGTCCGGCGTGAGCGTCTGCACCATCGACAGGATCCGGGCGGCGGCCGCCTCGCCCGCCCCGTCCGGCACGGGGTGGCCGGCTTCGACCAGCTCGATGCGCGACAGCGGCAGCCCGTGGCCGTGGCGTGTGACCACCAGCCCGGACAAGGGCGCGTCGGCCGGCCAGGCGGCTTCCACCGCGGCGGCCATGCTGGCCCCGGCCTTGCCAGCGCCGACGACCAGCGTTCGGCCCCGGTGCGGATCCGGCGGCTCGGGCAGATGGGCGCGCAACATGCGGCCGCCGTCGTGCAGCGGGTCGGCCGCGGCGACGGCCGCGCGAAAGCTGTCGAGCAAGAGGGCGCGCGTGTTCGCGGCGTCCGGCAAGAACGGTCGGGTGCGCATGATCAAATCGCCCGCATCTCGCTGCGCGAAAAGCGCGTGGTGAAGCGGCTGCGCGCGTCGAGCACGTCCAGTCGCAGTTCGCGGCCGTGGCCACCGTAGATCGTGTCCCGCAGCCACTGCAGTTCATCGGCCACCTGAGATTCGGGCAGCGTGACGTGCCAGGCCTTGGGCAAGCCGCCCTCGCCGCCGCTCCACCGATAGCGGCGCGCGCGCAACGTGTCCTTGGACTCGAAGGGCGAGTCGAGCGCCCAGATGCGCACGTCGCGTCGGCGCGCGGTCTCCAACAGCCGCCGCAGCGCCGTGCCGCCTTCGGGCACCTCGCGCGCCAGCACCTCGAGCAGCGCTCGGCAGTCGGTTTCGGCGCGATGCGCCTCGTAGAAGAAGCCGTGCGCGTAAGCGAGCAGTTCCAGCTTGCCGCCCGGGAGCCCGCACGCGCCCCAGTCGACTTGCTTGAGCGAGCAAGCCCATGCCTTCTCGACGAAGACCGGAAAACGCTGCTCGCACACGGGTCGGTCGAACTGCGCGTTGTGCGCGATCACCAGGTCCGAAGCGCTCGCCAGGGCGGCCACGCGGTCGTCGTCGATGCGCTTGCCCGCGACCATGGCGTCGCTGATGCCGTTGACGCGGGTGATCTCCGGTGGGATCGGCATGCCGGGATCTTCCAGCGCGCCGTAGGTGTCGACCACCCGCACCACGGCGCCCGTGGCCGGGTCGAAGTCGAAGGCCACCATGCCGATCTCGACGATGCGGTCGTTGGTCGCGTCCAGGCCGGTGGTCTCGGTGTCGACGACCAGGCCCCGGCGCACGGGGCCCTGCGGCGGCACGGAATAAGAGTCGCGTGGCTGCAGGCAACGCAGCACGCGAAAGCGCGGGTCGGCCGCGAGCAACTCCGCCAGCGCTTCGGACAGCGCATCAGCGGGATCGGCGTCAGCCGACGTGTCATCGACGCTCCGGGAGGTAGACAGCCGATCGATCAGGGCGCGCAGTGCGCGAAGACGTTCTTGGTGGTCCAAGCGGGGCGGCTCGCTCTCGGAATCTGCGGATGTACACCGGGCCGGGCCGCCCGGGCAAGTGGTGGCGCGGAACAGGTGGCCGACGGTCAGGCGCAAACAGGAAAGCATACGCTCGCGCGCGGCTGGCGCAAGCCGTAGCGGACGCGTTGCTTCCGGCCGGCAAATGTTCCAGACTCGTCCTCACGTCCTTGCCCGGCCAGGCTCCTGCCCGGCCCGTGAAGGACCGGCAAGACGCGCCTGCATCGAAGAGAGCGCGCCCTTTCAGGGAGACGACAGACATGCTCGAGCTTCTTCGACGGCGGGGCGCCGTCTTCTTGGCCGCCGCCGTTCTGGCGCTCGCGGGCTGCGGCGGCGACGACGACAACGGCGGAGGCGGCGGCGCCGGCGGGCCGTCGGTCGACGTGCGGGGCGTGAGCGAGCCCGTCGAGATCGTCCGGGACCGCCATGGCGTATCGCACATCTATGCGAGGAACCAGCGCGACCTCTTCTTCGCACAGGGGTGGAACGCGGCGCGCGACCGGCTCTGGCAGCTCGACCAGTGGCGCCGCCAAGGCGAAGGCAAGATGGCCGAGCAGTTCGGCCCGCGCTTCGCGGCCGCCGACCGGGCCGCCCGGCTCTTCCTGTATCGGGGCGAATTGGAGCAGGAATACGCCAGCTACCACCCGGACGCCCAGGAGATCCTCACCGCCTTCGCCGACGGGATCAACGCCTACATCGCGTCGGTCAAGGCCGACCGTTCGAAGATGCCGATCGAGTTCCGCTTGACCGGCACCGAGCCGGGCGAATGGAGCGCGACCAGCTCGCTGATCCGCATCTACGGCATCACGCGCAACGTCGGCACCGAGGTCACGCTGGCCCGGCGCGTCAACGCGGTCGGCGCGGCCCAGACACAAGCGCTCACGGTCTTCGAGCCCTCGGCCGATCTGCAGGTGCCGGCCGGCATCGATCTGTCCACGATCACGCCGGCGATCCTGACCACCTACAACCTGGCGCGCAACGGGCTGAACTTCGAGGCGAACGACTTCCCGCGCAGCCCGCTCAGCCTGGCCGAGCGCGAGCGGCTGGCGGCGGCGCTGTCGGTCGGCAAGGGCGAGCGCCAGCGCAGCGACGAGGAGCTGCGCGCGCTGACCACCGAAAGCAACAACTGGACGATCGCGGGCGGCAAGACCGACACCGGCAAGCCGATCCTGTCGAACGACCCGCACCGCGCGATCAGCATGCCGTCGCTGCGCTACATGGTTCACCTGAACGCGCCGGGCTGGAACGTCGTCGGCGCGGGCGAGCCGGCGCTGCCCGGCATCTCGATGGGGCACAACGAGCGCATCGCCACGGGCCTGACGATCTTCGCGTTCGGCGACGAAGAGGACTTGTACGTCTACGAGACCAACCCGGCCGACCGCAACCAGTACCGCTACCGAGGCGGCTGGGAGCCGATGCGGATCGTGCGCGAGACGATCAAGGTGCGCGGCCAGCCGGACCAAGTGGTCGAGTTGAAGTTCACCCGCCACGGCCCGGTGGTGAACGAGGATGCGGCCACCGGCAAGGCCTACGCCGTGCGCGCCGCCTACCTGGAGTTCCCCGGCACCGCCGCGTACCTGGCCAGCCTGCGGCTGAACCAGGCGCGCAACTGGACCGAGTTCGTCGAAGGCATGTCGCGCCACTACACGCCGGGCGAGAACATGGTCTATGCCGACGTGGACGGCAACATCGGCTGGTTCGGCGGCGCGATCGCGCCGATCCGCCCGCGCGCGGACTGGTCCGGCCTGCTGCCCGTGCCGGGCGACGGCAGCTACGAGTGGGCCGGTTTCCTTCCGGGCGCGCTGCTGCCGCGCATCTTCAATCCGCCCACCGGCTTCATCGCAACGGCCAACGAGTACAACGTGCCGCCCGACTACGCCTACCGCGGGTTGTCCACGCCGGCCGGATGGGCAGAGCCTTACCGGGTGCAGCGGATCACCGAGGTGCTCTCGGCGGCGTCGCGCCACACCGTGCAGGACTCGATGCGGCTGCAGTACGACGACCTCACGATCCCGGGGCGCATCCTCACCCAGTACCTGGGCGGGCTGAGCTCCACCGATCCCGACACGCTCGAGGCGTTGTCGTTGCTGCGGGCCTGGAACCATGTCGCGTCGGTCGACTCGGTGGCCGCGACGGTCTTCGAGTTGTGGATGCCGAAGGTGGTCGCCCGCGTCACCGAGCTCATGGTGCCTGCATCGGCGCGCTCGCTGTTCGGCACGCTGGACAAGCGCATCGTGTTCGCCAAGCTCGCCGCGCCCGATGCGGTCTTCGGCGTCGATCCGGTCGCGGGGCGCAACGCGATGCTCCTGGAAACGCTCAAGGCCGCCATGACGGATTTGCGCACACGCCAAGGCGACGACCGCGCGCGCTGGAACTGGGGCTCGCTGCACCACATCCAGTTCGACCACGAGCTGGCGCCGTTCCTGACGCCGCAGCTGGCGCAGCAGTTGGCCACGGCGCGCTTCCCGGTGGGTGGCACCAACGACACGGTGCACCGCGCCACTTACCGGACCTCGGACTTCCGCGTGACCAGCGGCGCGTCCTACCGCCACGTCATCGACCTGTCCGACTGGGACAAGTCGATGGCGCTGAACGTGCCGGGCCAGTCAGCCGACCCGGACAGCCCGTACTACCGGAACCTGCTGGAGCCGTGGGCCAAAGGCGAGTTCTTCCCGATGGCGTTCACCCGCGGCGCGGTGGACCGCTTGAAGGCGGACAGCGTGACGTTGCGGCCGGTGGCGCAACCGTGAGACGGCCGCGCGGCGCGCTGGGCGCCATGATCTTCGCGGCCGTCGTTGCCGGGCTCGCGACGACGGCCGCGAGCCGCGTGTCGATCCTGACCGTCGACCTGCCCGATCGTCGCGAGACGCTGGTCGTGAAGCGCTCAGCGGTCCCGGCGCTGCGCTTTCTGGACAGCGCGGAAGCGGTCTGCCGCCGGCAGCCACCCGGATCGCCGCTGCGCTCGATCTACCTGGGCGACGCGTTCTGCCAGCAGGCGGTCGCGCTCGCGGTGGATGTCGGTGGCGACGCGGTGCGCCTGCGGCTGCCGTTCTCGCCGGCGCTGCACGCGCTGGCCACTCGATGACCCTGTAGCGTCCGGCAGCGCGGGTGCCATCGCGCCGCGCCGCGCATTGCTCGCGTTGACTACTGGCTCAACCGATCGTCATCAGCGTGGCGTTGCCGCCCGTAGCGGCAGTGTTGACGCTCAGAGCGCGTTCGACGAGCAGTCGCTCCAACGGCACATCGGACTGGCCGGGCGCCAGTGCGGTCACGCCTACGATCGGCCCTTCGCGCCGGGCCAAGCGCGCACACAGCGCCTTGCGCGCATGTGCATCTCCATGGATCAGCGCCGCGTCGAAAGCGATCGCGTCCCAGTCGTCGTTCTTCGCGACGTGCACGCGCCCTTGCGCCAGTCGCGGCAGCCGGACCCACAGCGCGCCGGCAGACGCCGGCCAGACGGCCCGGCTGCCGACGGCCAGCACCGCTGCCAACTGCACGAGCAGGTCGTCATCCTGCTGCGCCATGCACAACACTGCCGGCCGCGGCTGCAGGCTGTAGACGTTGCGCTCGCCGGTCGGCCCGGCCAGCACGCGGGACTGGCCGCTGCACGATTCTTCCGAGAAGCGGTCGCACGCCGTGGCGGCCGACGCGTGGCCTCGCGCCCGGGCCCAATCGCGCAGCGCGGCCAAGGGAGAGGGTACGCCGCCGTCGCGGCTGCGTGCGGGCACTGCACGCGGTGCCAGCGGCCCGCCGTCATCCCGCCCGCCGGTCGCGTCCAGCGCCCGCCGCGTGGCGTCGTGCGGGGCGCGCGCCAACAGCCGGTACAGGTACAGCGGCCCGCCCGCCTTCGGCCCTGTGCCCGACAGGCCTTCGCCGCCGAAAGGCTGCACCCCGACCACGGCGCCCACCATGTTGCGGTTCACGTACACGTTGCCCGCGTGCGCCTGCCCCACCACTTGCGCGATGGTCTCGTCGATGCGCGTGTGCAGGCCCAGCGTCAGCCCGAAGCCCGTCGCGTTGATCTGCCCGACCAGCGCGTCCAGATCGGAGCGCCTGTAACGCAGCAGGTGCAGCACCGGACCGAAGACTTCGTCCTGCAACTCGTCCAGGCGGTCGATCTCGATCAACGTCGGCGACACGAAGGTGCCGTGCGCCGGTAGCTGCGCAGCGTCGATCGCACAGTGCACCCGGTGGCCGCGTGCGCGCATCGTCTGCACATGCTGCTCCAGGCGGTCGCGCGATTCGCCGTCGATCACCGGGCCGACGTCGGTGGACAGGGCGCGCGGCTCGCCGATGCGCAACTGCGCCATCGCCCCCTCCAGCATCTCCACGATCCGGTCGGCCGCCTCCTGCTGCACGCACAGCACCCGCAATGCCGAGCAGCGTTGCCCGGCGCTGTCGAAGGCCGAGGCCAGCACGTCGGCCACCACCTGCTCGGGCAGCGCGGAGGAGTCGACGATCATCGCGTTCTGCCCGCCGGTCTCGGCCACCAGAGTCACCGGCTGTCCGCGCGCATCCAGCCGGCCTGACAGCGTGGCTTGCAGCAGCCGCGCCACCTCGGTCGAGCCGGTGAACATCACGCCCTGCACCCGCGCATCGGCCACTAGGGCCGCCCCCACGGTCTCCCCTGGCCCGGGCAGCAACTGGAGTGCGCCGGCCGGCACGCCCGCCGCCAACAGCATGCGCACCGCGTGCGCAGCCACGAGCGGCGTCTGCTCGGCGGGCTTGGCCAGCACCGGGTTGCCCGCAGCCAGCGCCGCCGCCACTTGCCCGACGAAGATGGCGAGCGGGAAGTTCCATGGGCTGATGCAGACGACCGGGCCCAACGGCGCATGTGGCGGCGCCGAGCCGCCCGAGCCTCCCGACAAGTCGCGCCGTGCCTGGGCGCTGTAGTAGCGAAGGAAATCGACCGCTTCGCGCACCTCCGCGACGCCGCTGCTCCAAGTCTTGCCGGCTTCGCGAACCAGCAGCCCGACCAGCCGGGGCAACGCGTCCTCCATGCGGTCGGCGGTGCGCTCCAGGGCGGCTGCCCGTTCGGCCGCAGGGGTGGCGGCCCAGTCCGGTGCGAAGGCGGACGCGCATTCCAGTGCCGCCTGCACCTCGTGCGGCGCGGCGTCCCGGACTTCGCCGACCGGGTCGTGGCGGTTGGCCGGGTTGAGGAGCGTCCGGGATTCGGCTGTACCGGCGGCTGCCGGAGCAGCGGTCGCTGGAGCGCCCAGCAGTGGTGCCGCGGTCCAACAGTGGGCGGCGGTCTCCTGCAACGCGTCCGCCAGCAGCGCCAGTTGCGACTCGTCCGCCAAGTCCACGCCGCGCGAGTTCACGCGCAGCGTGCCGAAGAGCTGTCGGGGCGAGGGGATGGCCGGATGCGGCGCACCGAGCGTGCCTTCCTCTGCGGCAATCCCCTCGACGGTGCGCACCGGATCCTGCACCAGCATGTCGATCGGCACCGCGGGGTCGGCCACGCGGTTGACGAACGACGTGTTCGCCCCGTTCTCCAGGAGCCTGCGCACCAGGTAGGCCAGCAAGGTCTCGTGCGTGCCCACCGGCGCATAGATGCGGCAAGGGCGTCCGAGGCCGCCGGCTTCCACGGGGCCCACCACCTGCTCGTAGAGCGGTTCGCCCATGCCATGCAGGCATTGGAACTCGTACTGGTCCGGCGCGTAGTGCTCTTCCCCGGCCAGCTGAACCACCGCGGCCAGCGTGTGCGCATTGTGCGTGGCGAACTGCGGGTACACCGCGTCGGGCGCGGCCAGCAGCCTGCGTGCACACGCGATGTAGGCCACGTCGGTATGGGGCTTGCGCGTGTAGACCGGATAGTCGTCCAAGCCGTCCACCTGGGCGCGCTTGATCTCGGTGTCCCAATAGGCGCCCTTGACCAGTCGTACCATCAGCCGGTGGCCGCTGCGCCGCGCCAAGTCCACCAAGTGATCGATCACGAAGGGGCAGCGCTTCTGGTAGGCCTGGATCACGAAGCCGATGCCGCGCCACCCGGCCAAGGCCGGCTCGAAGCACAACCGCTCCAGCAGGTCCAGCGACAGCTCCAGCCGGTCGGCTTCCTCGGCGTCGATGTTGATGCCGATGTCGTAGCGGTGCGCCAGCAGCGCCAGGCCGCGCAGCACCGGGTACAGCTCGTCCATCACGCGTGCCCGCTGCGCGCGCGCATATCGCGGGTGCAGCGCCGACAGCTTGATGGAGATGCCCGGACCCTCGTACGGCCCGCGGCCGGCGCCCGCCCGTCCGATCGCGTGGATGGCTCGTTCATAATCGTGCAGGTAGCGCTGCGCGTCGTGCGCGGTCAGCGCAGCCTCCCCCAGCATGTCGTAGGAGTAGCGAAAGCCCTGGGCCTCGCGCCGGCGCGCATTGGAGAGCGCCTCGCCGATGGTCTCGCCGGTGACGAACTGCTCGCCCATCGTCCGCATGGCCATGTCCACGCCCTTTCGGACCACCGGCTCGCCACCCCGGGCCACGAGCCGACCCAGCGTGGCGGACAGCCCGGCCTCGCTGTGCGTGGCCACCAGCTTGCCGGTGAGCAACAGGCCCCAGGCGGCCGCGTTGACGAAGAGCGACGGGCTCTTGCCCAGATGGGCCTGCCACTGGCCCCGCGCGATCTTGTCGCGGATCAACGCGTCGCGCGTGGCGGCGTCGGGAATGCGCAGCAACGCTTCGGCCAAGCACATCAGCGCCACGCCTTCTTGCGACGACAACGAGAACTCCTGCAGCAGGCCCTGCACCACGCCCGCGCGACCGTTGCCGGTGCCGCGTGCGCGCAGGCCTTCGGTCAGCCGGTGCGCCAATGCTTGGGCGGCTTGCGCCAGCGGCGCCGGCAGGCGCGCCTGAGCCACCAGCGGCGCGACCGCCTGCGGCTCCGGAATGCGCGTGGCGTGCGCGATGGCGGCACGCAGTTCGCCCGGCCGATCGACGGGCGCCGGCGAAGCCGGAAGGGCGGCTTCGATGAATCGGGCTGACATGGGAGTACTCCGCTTCATTGCACGATGATGTGCAATCATCATGCAGGATCTGCCGAATTTTGCTTCGTTGATCCGGCGCTTCGCAGCAGAATGTTCAGCCACGCCATGACCCGCACGCTGGAAGACCTCGACCGCATCGATCTCAAGCTCCTCGCCCTGTTGCAACAGGACGGGCGCGCTTCCAACCTCAAGCTGTCCGAGGCCGTGGCGCTGTCGCCCACCGCGGTGCTGGCCCGCGTGCAGCGCTTGACGCGCGATGGTTACATCCTCGGGTACGAAGCGCGGTTGGACCCGGCCAGGCTGGGGGCGGGCATGCTGGTCTTCGTGGAAGTCCTGCTGGACCGCACCACGCCCAACGTGTTCGAGCAATTCCGCGCCGCCGTGCAGGTGCACCCCCAAATCATGGAATGCCACATGGTCGCCGGCGGCTTCGACTACCTCCTGAAGCTGCGCGTCGCGGACATGCAGGCCTATCGGGACTTCGCCGGCGCGGCGCTGTGGCAGTTGCCCGGCGTGCGTGAAACCCGCACATACGCGGTCATGGAAGAAGTGAAGAGCTCGACGCGCTTGAATCTGCGCACGCGTTGACCGGCCGTCGCGTCCCTGCATAGACTGGGGCGGTCAGGAAGGAGACGACATCTTGGGCCGCCGGCTCGCCAGTGCCTTGATCGACGCCTGCCGGCGTTTCGGCAACTCGCACGCCTTGTCGGACGAGCACGGCGCGTTGACGTACCAAGGGCTGCTGGTGCGGTCCCAGGCCGTTGCCGACACGCTGCGTCGAGCTGGCGTCGCGCATGGCGAGCCGGTCCACGTGCAGGTGTCCAACACGGCGCTCGACTTGGCGGCGCTGATCGGTGCCTGGGACGCGGGCGCCGTGGCCGTGCCGGTGCATCGCTCGACGCCGGCCGCCGTTGCGGCGCGCCTGCGCGAGCGCACTGGTGCGCGATGGCGGCTGGACCTGGCGCCCGCGGAGGCTATGGCGCTCGGCACGTCCGGGCCCGTCGCGTCGCCCGGCTCCGGGTTGGCGCGGATGACCGACGCGCCACCACCCGCGCGTGCGCTGCTCGACGATGCCGCGCTGGTGATCTTCACCTCGGGCTCCACCGGCAACCCCAAAGGCGTGGTCATCGCGCACGACGCGTTCGCCGGCAAGATCGAGCAGATCGACCGGCTGCTGGCGTTCGGCGCCGGCGAGCGTACGTTGCTGGTGCTCAACCTCACCTTCAGCTTCGGCCTGTGGGTCAGCGTGCTGACGCTGCTGCGCGGCGGCACGCTGGTGATGCGGCCCAAGTTCGACCCTGCCGCGTTCGCGGCCACCCTTGTCGACGAGCGCATCGACCGCGTGGCCGTCGTGCCCACGATGATGCGCGCGCTACTGGCGGCCCAGGGCGGCACCGATGCGCTGGCGGCCGTGCAGCGCGCAGGGCATCTTCGGCAACTCCTGCTGGGTGGCGAATCCTTGGGGCGAAGCCTGGCCGACACGCTCCGCGGGCAGCTGGCCACGACCCGGCTCGTCGACATCTACGGGCTCACCGAAAGCGCCACCTGCGACTTCTTCGCCTTTCCCGAGGACTATGCCCTGCATCCGGGCTGCATCGGCCGCGCCTCGCCCAACGTCGCCTTTCGCATCACGGGTCCCGACGGCTCGCCCGTCTCGCCGGGCGAGGTAGGCGAGCTGCGCCTTCGCAGCCCCTACCTCATGCGCGGTTACCTCGACGAGCCGGAGCTGACCGCCGCCACCTTGGCCAACGGCTGGCTGGGCACCGGCGACCTCGCCCGCACGGTCGACGCCGAGGGCGCGGTCGTCGAGCTGATGGGGCGGAGCAAGGAGCTCATCGTGCGGGCAGGCAACAAAGTGACGCCGGCCGAGATCGAGCAGGCGTTGTCGGCCCATCCGGACGTGGCGGCCGCCATGGCCGTGGGCCTGCCCGACCCGGTGATGGGCGAGCGCATCCACGCGCTGGTCGTGCCGCGTGCGGACGCCACCTTGGACGTGGGGCAACTGCCGGCTTTCCTGGACGGGCGGATCGAGCGGTTCAAGCGTCCTGACGTGTATTACCTGGCCCCCGAGCTGCCGCTCGGGCGTACCGGCAAAGCCGACCGTGGACAGATGCGTGCGTTGATCGCTGCCGGTACCTTGACGGCGTTGCCGCAAGCCCTCACCAAGCCCGAAACACCCCCATGACCGACTACCGCAACATCCGCCTTGAACGCAGCGACCGCATCGCGCACGTGGTGCTGGACCGCCCGCAGCGGCTCAATGCGCTCGACCGCGACACGCTGCTGGAGATCGCCGCGGCGATGGACGCGGTCGAAGCCGACGACGAGGTACGAGCGGTCGTCATCAGCGGTGCGGGCCGGGCGTTCTCGTCGGGCTTCGACCTGAAGGCGCAGATGGAGGCCCGGCCCGAGGGTGCCAAGGCCTGGCGCGAGATCCTCGACCTGGATTTCGACACCACCATGCGCTTCTGGCACTGCCCCAAGCCCACGATCGCGGCGGTCCATGGCGCCTGCCTGGCCGGCGCCTTCGAGTTGGCCATGGCCTGCGACCTGACGGTGGCTTCGGAAGACGCCATCTTCGGCGAGCCAGAGCTCAAGTTCGGCGCCGGCATCGTGACGCTGTTGCTGCCATGGCTGACCAGTCCCAAGCGGGCCAAGGACATCATCCTGACGGGCGAGGACCGGGTCACCGCGCCCGACGCCTTGGCCATGGGCCTGGTGAGCCGTGTCGTCGCATCGGGCACGCATGTCGAGGCCGCCTTGGCGATCGCCCGCCGCATCGCGTTGATGGACCCGGACCTCGTCGCGCAGACCAAGCGCGCGATCAACCGCACCTACGAGATCCAGGGGTTGCCCGCGGCGCTTGCCGCCGCGCTCGACATCGATCACGGCATCGAGAGCCACGGCTCGCCCGACAAGCGCGCCTTCATGGACATCGCGCGCGCGGACGGCATGCGCGCGGCGATCGCTTGGCGAGATGCGCGCTTCGCGCAGGCCGAGCGCTCCGGGATCGGGCAGGCCGCCGACGGGGAGCAGCATCCATCGTAGGATGGCAGGCTCCACTGTCACGACCGGCGTTGCGATCCACATGCCTCCTTCGGTTCTCCTCTCGTCGGCCGCCCCGCCGCCAGCCGCCTCGTCGCCGGTTTCCGTTTCGACGAAGCATTCCCGCCGCACATTGCTGGGCGCGCTCGCCGCGCTGCCGCTCGCTGCGGCCCTGCTTCACCCGGAGCCCGCCATGGCCATCGAGGAGCCCACCTACGAGGTCGTCCGCGCGTATCCGGACTTCGAGATTCGCCGCTACGCCCCCGTCCTGGTCGCGCAGACCCGCATCGAGGGCGTGCCCTTCGCTGAAGCCGGCAACCGTGCCTTCGGCATCCTGGCCGGCTACATCTTCGGCAAGAACAAGGGCGCCAAGAAGATCGAGATGACCGCGCCGGTGACCCAGACGGCCGCCGCGTCCGAGGGCGAGCGCATCGCCATGACCGCGCCGGTGATGCAGGCGGCCGACCCGTCCGGCGCGACCGTCGTCCAGTTCGCGATGCCGGCGCAGTGGACGCTGGCCACGCTGCCCGAGCCGGTCGATCCTCGGGTCGAGTTGCGCGAGGTGCCCGCCCGCACCGTGGCGGCGATCCGCTATTCCGGCACCTGGTCGGCGGCCCGCTACGAAGAGCACCTGGCCAAGCTGCGCGAGGCGTTGGCGCGCGAGGGGTTGGCGGCGCGCGGCGAGCCGGTCTGGGCGCGCTACAACGGGCCGACCACTCCCTGGTTCATGCGGCGCAACGAGGTGCTGCTTGAGGTCGCGCCTGGAGCACCAAAGGGGTGAACGACAAGCGGCGGCGGTGCGAAGGGTGTCGAAGGGGTTTACAGCCTATGTCAAGAGTGAACGTAAGTTCTTGATTTTTCGTGGTGGCACAGTGCTTGCGCTCCCCTTCCGCCCCGATAAGCGGGGTAACACCAACACAAACGACAGGAAGGTGAACCCCATGAAACTGAAATTCGTAGCCGCGACGTTGGGTTTCGCGGCGGGCTTGGCGGCGGCCCCGGCATTCGCCGCCATCAACCTGGTCAACAATGGTGACTTCGAAACCGGTAGCCTCACTCCAGCCTGGACGGTGGTTAACGCGCCTGGCTCGACGCCTGCGAACGTTCAAATCGTCGAGACCAACGGCACGACTCAGTATTTCGGCGAAACCTTCCCGACATCGCCATCGGGCGGCCGGTACGCGGCCTATTTCGTCTCCGACCTCGCTAATCAAAGCATTTCACAAACGCTCACACTGGACGCAGATGCGGACCCGTACATCCTGTCCTTCGATCTGTACGCGACCCGCATCGGTAACAACAACCCGGGATTCTTCACTCTGACGAGTGCCGTCGGTGGCAACGAAGTGGCGAGGTTCGGCACTCTGCCTGGCGACACGGCGGTTCCGGTGGGCGGATGGTCCAGCTACTCGCAAGCGTTCAGCGTCGCGGCTGATGGTGATTACGTCCTGAGTTTCAATTTCACCTCTGGCGGTCAGCCGGCGAAGGACATCCTGCTCGACAACGTCATGGTCAGCCCGATCCCCGAGCCCAGCGAATACGCCATGATGCTGGCCGGCCTGGCCGCCGTCGGCTTCATCGCCCGTCGCCGCCGTCGCGCGGACTGACGCGAGCGGGGCACCACGGCGTCCGCTATCGGCGTCCCGCGTCCCGGCTCGACGGCCGGCTCGCTGGGCGCTGATTGCCGGGTATTCCAAGGTTTTTCAGGAATGCGCCACGGACTAGACGCTGCGCACGGATGAACGTCACGCTGCGCCAGTTCCGCTACTTCATCGCCGTGGTCGACTGCGCGTCGGTGTCGGCCGCGGCGCGTCAGCTCTCCATCTCGCAGTCGGCCATCACCACGGCCGTGCAGGAGTTGGAGGACATGCTCGGCGTCAGGCTGTTCGAGCGGAGCTCGCGCGGCGTCACGCTCACTCCGGACGGCCACCGCTTCCTGCCCAACGCGCGCCGCGTGCTGGCCGCGGTGTCCGACGCCACCCATGCCGTCGTCGCGCAGCCCAAAGGCGTTGCAGGCCGCTTGTCGATCGGGGTCACCCCGCTCGTGGCCGGTTATTACTTGTCCGAGCTGCTGTCACGCTTCACGCGAGCCTGTCCGGGCGTCGAGGTGCAGGTGGCCGAAGACGAGCCCCGCTTCCTCGAGCATCTGCTGATCAACGGCGAAGTCGACTGCGCGCTGATGGTGTCCAGCGCGCTCATCGACCGGCAGGCGCTGACCACCGAGATCCTGACCCGCTCGCCTCACCGCGTCTGGCTGGCATCGGGCCACCCGTTGGCGGCGCAGGCCGACGTGTCGCTGGCCGAGGTCGCCGACTGCCCGCAGGTGGTGCTGGCCGCCGACCGCCTGGACGAGCTGATGCGCGCCGTGTGGCAGCGCTATCAGCTGGTTCCGCGCACTCTGCTGCGCACCTCCTCGCTGGAGGCGGTCCGCTCGCTGGTGGGGACGGGCATGGGGATCACGGTGCTGCCGGATTTCGTCTACCGGCCCTGGTCGCTCGAGGCCGAGCGGATCGAGGCTCGTCGGCTACGGGACGAGATCGCGACGCTTGACATCGGCCTGGTGTGGCGGCGGGGCCTGCAGATCGACCCGGTGACCGCCGAGTTCATCGCGACCGCGCGGGAGCAGTCGGCCGCGCGGGCGCGGCGAGGCGGGCCGACCGGGTCGGCGTGAACGTCCTCAGGCCGCTGCGGAACTGCCGCGCTTGGGTTGCATCATCGACTTGGCCGCCTCGGTGAACGTCTCGCTGGCTTGGCGCATGGCGTCCTGCGTCGCGGTGAACGGATTCGGGAGGGCACCCATCGTCGCGTCGTTGCCGGTTGACAAGCCGTTCTTGGCAGCCGCGGCGAAAGCGTCCGGCCCGAAGCTCAAGGCGTGCTTCTGCATGACGGCGACCAGGTCGACGTTGGTTTCGGTGACGATGTCCATCACGCGCTTCATGTACACGCCCACTTCCTGGTTCGAGGGGCGCACGGCGGCGGCGAGCCCTTGCGCATCGGGCAGCTTGCCCGTAGTTTCGACCGTCGACGAGGCCTTGTCGGTCGCGTCCGTGATCATCGCGCGGGTGGTCTCGATGTTGAGTTGGACGAGCTTGGTCATGCCGTCGAGCATCTTCATGCTGACGTCCTGGGCGGCTTTCATCATCGACTGCTGGGAAAGGGCGAGCGGATTGAACGAGTTGGCCATGGGGCTAGGTTTCCAAGGGAGGAGAGAGGGGAGGACGACGTGCACCTGCCGGAGCCGGCGCAATCCGATGATTCTTGGAGTCGCCGCCAAGCGCGTCAAGCGTTAATTTGTGCGTTGCACAATACGTGCCCAGCTGGCCCGCCTTTTTGCCGGATCTGGTGCCTTATACCGCCAAGTCGTGTGCAACGTGCCCCCAACGTGTCGTTCGCCACGACTAACCAGCCATCAGCGACTTCATTGTCACGGCCGGGTCGGAGATCTTGGCGGGATCCGGGCTCTTGCCCGCTTCCAGCAGCTTGCGCCCGACGATGTGGTCGGCCGGGATGTTGACCGACTCGATGCAGACGAAACGGCCATCGACGTAATGCAGTACCGAGAAGCTGCCGGCTGCCGCCCCGGGGCGGCGGTACCGCTCGCCACGCGCCGGCATCAGTCCCGTCATCTGCAGACGTAAGGTGCCTTGGTCCGACCAGAACCACGGCAGCGCGCTGTAGGTATCGGCTGGCCGGCCGGCCAACGTGGCCGCTGCCGCTGCCGCCTGGTCGTTGGCGTTCTGCACCGACTCGAGCCGCATCGCACAGCCGTGGCGCGTGCACGGGTAGCGCGTGCAGTCGCCGATGGCCAGGACGAGCGGGTCCGAGGTGCGCATGGCGGGGTCGACCACGATGCCGTCGTCGCACGCCAGGCCAGCCGCCTCGGCCAGTTCCGTCCGCGGCACCGCGCCGATGCCCAGCAGCAACAGGTCCACCGGCTCGGCCACGCCGTCCACGTCGATCGACGCGACGCGGTCGCCTTCGATGCGCGGGGCGCCCGTGCGCACCTCGGTGCGGATGCGGATTCCGGCCGCCTCGTGCACCGCGCGAACGTGCTCGGCGATCTCGGCCGACACCGCGCGCATCAGGAGCCGCGGCGCTGATTCCAGCACCGTGACTTCCAGGCCCAGCTCGCGGGCCGTGGCGGCCGCTTCCAGGCCGATGAAGCCGCCACCCACGACGGTCAGCGCACGCGCCCGGCTCATCGCTTCGCGCAGGCGCGCCGCGTCGGCCGCGTCGCGCAGCACTGCCACGTTCGAAAGCTCCGGCGACAAGCCCGGCAGCAAGCGCGGCCGGGCGCCGGTGGCCAGCACCAGCCGGCCGTAGGGTTGCTCCTCGCCGGACGCCAGCACGATGACGCGCCGCTCGCGGTCGATGCGCTCGACGCGCTGGCCGGTGCGCAGCACGATGCCCGCCTCGCGGTACCAGTCCTCGACGCGGTGCGGCTGCAACGCCTGGTCAGCGGTCTTCAGGAAGCCCTTGGACAAGGGCGGGCGCTGGTACGGCGGGTGCGGCTCGTCGGTCAGCAGCACGGCGCCGACGGCGAGCTGCTCGCGCACCAGGGCCGAGGCGAGGGCAGCCGCGGCGTGGCCGCCGCCGACGATGACGATCGGGTCGTTCATGGGGGATCCGCTGAGGCGTGGTTCGGTGCGTCATCTTCGCGCATGCGCGCCTTCGGCGCGAACGCGGCGGGCGGCTCGCTTTCGCGCAGCGGCCCCCGGTCACGTCAATGTTGACCAGCCTCCGGAGTCGGAGCGGCGAAGGCACTGGCGACCGCACTGGCCGTCGCGGAGGGCGGCAGCGGCGCCACGGGCATGTTCGCGCCGGCTGGCGCGAGCGTCGATGCGGTGGCCTGTTCGGACGCAATCTGTCCGCTCGCGAGGGGCTGCGCCACGCCCGTGGCAGGGTCGCCGGCGGTCTGGGTGAGCGTAGACCGCAGCGCCGTGCCCTGTTCGGCCATGATGCGCGCCACTTCGCCTCCGGTGGCTGCGACGATCTCCATCATCTCCTTCAAGAGCAACGGGACGGCAGGGCCAACAAGGGCCGGCATGGCCGCAACGCCATCCGCTGCAGTGTGCATCGCGCTCGCTGGCGCCGAAGCGGCCGGCGCATCGCCGCTTTCCGTCCCGACGCCCGTTGCGCCCGCGCCCTGCTTGCCGGCGGCCATCCAATTCTGGGTCGCCTGGAACTGCAGGCGGTACAGCTTGGCGGTCCCGTCCAAGGCAGCTAGACCCAGGCGGTGGGAAGTCTCGAGAACAGCGCGCTGGGCAGCGACCACGCGCTCGGCGGCGGGAGAAAGAAACATCGGCATGCGCAAATCTCCTGGAACTGTGGGGCGGCCCGCATCGTGTCGGCGGCGCGGGCCTGGCGTTGGATTCCTCGACCCGCCAGCGCATCGAGCCCGTCCGGATCGAAGGAGGGGTACGGACAGCAATTTTCGGGCTCGGCCGCACAGCCATCTGTTTCGCCGATAGGAGGCGGCCGGTTTATTCGATTTCCTATGCCCGCGGCGTCGCTGCTAAGGTCCATCGGGCTTCGACATCCTCGAGCGGCACCGCCGCTTTCCTCGGGACCACAGGAGACGACGACATGGCAACGAAACTCGGGAAGCACACGCTGGCTTTCGGCGCTGCCTCGGCGGCGGTCGCGTTGGCGCTGGCTGCCGCCGTGGGGAGCGCGCAGGCCCAGGGCGCGATGCAGAAGCTCGGCAAGGGCGAAGGCCGCGTCGACATCGTGGCGTGGCCGGGCTACATCGAGCGCGGCGAAACCGACAAGAGCTTCGACTGGGTCACCGACTTCGAGAATAAGACCGGCTGCAAGGTCAACGTGAAGACGGCCGGCACCTCGGACGAGATGGTGGCGCTCATGAACGAGGGCGGCTTCGATCTCGTCACGGCGTCGGGCGACGCCAGCACGCGGCTCATCCGCGGCAAGAAGGTGCAGCCGATCAACGTGAACCTGGTCCCCAGCTTCAAGACCATCGACCCGCGGCTGCAGAAGGCCCCCTGGCATCACGAGAACAACACGCACTACGGCGTGCCGTACCAGTGGGGCTGGAACGTGCTGATGTACAACACCAACGTCTTCAAGGACAAGCCGCCCACGTCCTGGAGCGTGGTGTTCGAGGAGCAGACGCTGCCCGACGGCAAGAGCAACCGTGGCCGCGTGCAGGCCTTCGACGGCCCGATCTACATCGCCGACGCGGCGCTGTACCTGATGAACAAGCGCCCCGAACTCGGCATCAAGGACCCGTACGAACTCAACGAGGCGCAATACAAGGCCGCGCTCGAGTTGCTGCGCGGCCAGCGGAAGCTCGTGGGCAAGTATTGGCACGACGCCTTCGTGCAGATCGACGACTTCACCAACGAGGGCGTCGTGGCGTCCTCGTCCTGGGGCTTCCAGGCCAACGTGCTGCGCTCGAAGAACCGGCCGATCGCCACCGTCGTGCCGGCCGAGGGTGCCTCGGGCTGGGCCGACACCACCATGCTGCATGCCGAGGCCAAGAACCCGAACTGCGCGTACATGTGGATGGAGCACTCCTTGAACCGCAAGCTGCAGGGCGACCTGGCGGCGTGGTTCGGCTCGGTGCCGGTCGTGCTGGAGGCCTGCAAGGGCAACAAGCTGCTGAGCGAAGAGGGCTGCAACCGCAACGGGTTGGGCTCGTTCGAGCGCATCGCCTTCTGGCGCACCCCCACCACCAAGTGCGCCTCGCAGAAGGACCAGTGCGTGCCGTACCACAAGTGGGTGTCGGACTACATCGCGGTGCTGGGCGGACGCTGACGCCGGGAGTCCTCCCGATGAGCGCAGCCGTCACGCTGGACGATGTCTCCTGCGAGTTCGGCTCGCCGCGCGGGCCGGTCCGCGCGGTCGACCGCGTGAGCCTGTCGATCGAGGCCGGCGAGTTCTTCACGCTGCTCGGGCCTTCGGGTTCGGGCAAGACCACCTGCCTGCGGATGATCGGCGGCTTCACGCTGCCTACCGCGGGCAGCGTGTCGATCGGTGGCCAGGACGTGACGCGGCTTCCGCCTTACGCGCGGCCGGTCAACACGGTGTTCCAGGACTACGCTCTTTTCCCTCACATGAGCATCCGCGACAACGTCGCCTATGGGCCGATGGTGCGCGGTGTCGCCAAGGCACAGCGCCATGCGCACGCCGAACGTCTCCTCGAGCTTGTGCGGCTGCCCGGCGTGGGCGACCGCCGGCCGGCGCAGTTGTCCGGCGGGCAGCGCCAGCGCGTGGCGCTCGCGCGCGCGCTGGTCAACGAGCCGCAGGTGCTGCTGCTGGACGAGCCGCTCGGCGCCCTGGACCTGAAGTTGCGCGAGCAGATGCAGGTCGAGCTGAAGGCCTTGCAGCGCACGCTGGGCATCACGTTCCTGTTCATCACGCACGACCAGCACGAGGCGTTGTCGATGAGCGACCGCATCGGCGTGTTCAATGCCGGGCGGCTGGAACAGGTGGGCGTGCCGCGCGAGGTCTACGAAGCGCCGGCCACGCGCTTCGTGGCCGAGTTCGTCGGCGCCGCCAACCTGCTCGACGGCGAGGACGCGCGTCGCCTCACCGGCCGCGCGTGCGCGATGCTGCGTCCCGAGCACTTGCGGCTCGGCACGGCCGTGGGCGCCCGTGCGCAGGGTGTGGTGACCGGCCGCCAGTACTTCGGCGCGTTCACGCGGCTGCGCGTGGATGCCGCTGGCAGCCTGCTGCAGGCGGACGTGGCCGACACCGGCGCGCGCCTGCCCGAGCCCGGCGATACGGTCCACCTGCATTGGGACGAGCGCGCCGTCCATGCACTGGCGGGGGCGGACACCGGAGCGCCTGCGTGAGCAGCCTGGCGCTGCCGCCGCAGTCGCCGCCCTCGCTGCCGCGGCCGCTGTCGCGCCGGCTGTCCGATCTCCTCCACGGCCGCCCCGCGTTGCTCCTGGCGGTGCTGCTGGGCCCGCCGATGCTCTGGCTGGGCGTGATCTATCTCGGCTCGCTCTTCGCCCTGCTGGCCAACGCGTTCTTCGGCCTGGACGAATTCACCGGGCAGGTGGTGCCGGAATTCACCCTGTCGAACTTCGTGGCGCTTGCCGAGCCCGCCAACATGGACGTGGCGCTGCGCACGGTCGGCATGGCGCTGGCAGTGACGATGGCCTGCGTTGCGATCGGTTTCCCGGTGGCGTACTTCATGGCGCGCCACGCGCGTGGAAGCACGCGGGCAATGCTGTACGTGGCGGTGATGGTGCCGCTTTGGTCGAGCTACCTGGTGCGGCTGTACGCGTGGAAGCTGTTGCTGGCCAAGGAAGGCGCGGTGTCGTGGGCCTTCGCGGAGCTGCATCTCACCTGGCTCCTGGACGCGCTGCTGTCCACGCCCGGCATCGGCGGCAATTCACTGTCCTTCTCGCGCATCGGCACCTTCGTGGTTTTCGTGTACATGTGGCTGCCCTTCATGATCCTGCCGATCGCCGCGGCGATCGAGCGCATCCCGGGCTCGCTGCTGGAGGCGTCCGCCGACCTGGGTGCCGCGGGCAGCCGCACCTTGCGCGCCGTGATCCTGCCGCTGGCCCTGCCGGGCATCGCCGCTGGCTCGATCTTCACCTTCTCGCTCACGCTGGGCGACTACATCATCCCGCAGGTGATCGGCGACTCCACGTTGTTCATCGGGCAGGTGGTCTATCGGCAGCAAGGCGTGGCCGGCAACATCCCGTTCGCGGCCGCGTTCTCGTTGGTGCCGATCGCGGTGGTGGCGGCGTATCTATGGTTCGCCAAGCGGCTGGGGGCCTTCGATGCGCTCTGAGGTCGAAGGCGCCTCCTGGTGGCTGCGTGCCGCCACCATCGGCGCGGTGCTCTTCCTGCACCTGCCGATCGCCTTGATCGTGCTGTACGCGTTTTCGGCCGAGGAGGCCACGTACGTGTTCCCGCCGCCCGCGCTGACCACCCGGTGGTTCGCGGTGGCTTGGGCGCGGGAGGACGTGTGGCGCGCGGTGACGCTGTCGGCGCAGGTGGCCACCGTGGCGACGCTGGTGGCGCTGGTGCTGGGCACCCTGGCGGCGGGCGCCTTGGCGCGCACCCGCTTCTTCGGCCGCGAGGCGGTCAACCTGCTGCTGATCCTTCCCATCGCGCTGCCCGGGATCGTCACGGGCATCGCGCTGCGAAGCGCGTACCACACGCTGGAGATTCCCTTCTCGTTCTGGACCATCGTGATCGGGCACGCCACCTTCTGCGTCGTGGTGGTGTTCAACAACGCGGTGGCGCGTCTGCGGCGCACCAGCCCCTCGCTGATCGAGGCGTCGATGGACCTGGGCGCCGACCGCTTGCAGACGCTGCGGCACGTGATCCTGCCGCAGCTGGGTTCGGCGCTGCTGGCGGGCGGGCTGCTCGCGTTCGCGCTCTCTTTCGACGAAGTGATCGTCACGACTTTCACCGCGGGCCAGCAGACCACGCTGCCCATCTGGATGCTCCAGGAGCTCATCCGCCCGCGCCAGCGCCCGGTCACCAACGTGGTGGCCGTGGCGATCATCGTGCTCACCTTCGTGCCGATCCTGGGCGCCTATTGGCTCACGCGCACCGACGAAGCCGGCGCGCAACGTTGACCCGATGCACGACACCGAAGCTCCGGCGCATCGCCGAACCCTCACGCCTTCCCGGCACCGACCTAGGAGACATCATGGGCGACACCCGCACCGATAGCGAGACCTTGGCGACCGAGCTGCTGATCGACGGGCAGTTCGTCACGGGCGAGGGCCGTGGCGAAGCGATCCTCAACCCGGCCACCGGGCAGACCATCGCCACGGTGCCCGAAGCGTCGGTCGAGCAGGTCAACCGCGCGGTGGTGGCCGCCAACCGCGCCTTCGAGAACTGGTCGGACACCACGCCGGCCGAGCGGTCGCTGATGCTCCTGCGGTTGGCCGACGCCATCGAGCGCGACGCCGACGCCTTCGCGCGCCTGGAGGCGCTCAACTGCGGCAAGCCCACCGCGCGCGCGTTGGCCGACGAGCTGCCCGCCATCGTCGATTGCTTCCGGTTCTTCGCGGGCGCCGCGCGCGTCATGGGCGGCTCGGCCAGCAACGAGTACCTCGCCGGCCACACCAGCATGATCCGCCGCGATCCGGTGGGCGTGGTGGCCTCCATCGCGCCCTGGAACTATCCGCTGATGATGGCCGCGTGGAAGCTGGCGCCGGCCCTGGCCGCCGGCAACACCGTGGTGATCAAGCCCTCCGAACAGACGCCGCTGTCCACGCTGCGCCTGGCGCGCCTGATGGCGGACATCTTCCCGCGCGGCGTGGTCAACGTGGTCTGCGGCCGCGGCGAGACGGTGGGCCAACCGCTGGTGGAGCACCCGGTGGTGCGCATGGTGTCCTTGACCGGCGACATCGCCACCGGCCAGAAGATCCTGCTGGCGGCCTCGCGGTCCATGAAGCGCACGCACCTGGAGCTGGGTGGCAAGGCGCCGGTGCTGGTCTTCGACGACGCCGATATCGCGAGCGTCGTGGAAGGCATCCGCACCTTCGGCTACTACAACGCCGGCCAGGATTGCACCGCCGCCTGCCGCGTCTACGCGGGCTCCAAGGTCTACGACCGTTTCGTCGCGGACCTGTCGTCGGCGGTGGCCAGCATCCGCGTGGGCGCGCAGGATGAAGAGGGCGTCGAGATCGGGCCGCTGATCACCGACCGCCAGCGCAACCGCGTCGCGAGCTTCGTGGAGCGCGCCCAGATGAGCGGGCATGTCGAGATCACGGCGGGCGGGCGCATGCGCGCGGGCGCGGGCTTCTTCTACGAGCCCACGGTGATCGCCGGCGCCCGCCAGGAAGACGAGATCGTGCGGCGCGAAGTCTTCGGGCCGGTGGTGTCGGTCACGCGCTTCACCGACACGGACCAGGCGGTCGCCTGGGCCAACGATTCCGACTACGGGCTGGCGTCTTCGGTGTGGACCAGCGACGTCGGGCGCGCCATGCGCGTGGCCAAGAAGCTGCAGTACGGCTGCACCTGGATCAACACGCACTTCATGCTGTGCAACGAGATGCCGCACGGAGGCATGAAGATGTCGGGCTACGGCAAGGACATGTCGATGTACGCGCTGGAGGACTACACGACGGTGCGGCACGTGATGGCGAAGCTTTAGCGCGCCGGCTCGCGCGGCGGTCGTTCAGCCCGCCGCGAGCGCCGCGAACTCGTCGGACAAGTGGTCGTAGGCCCGCCGCAACCTCGGGCTGGCGCCCACTTCCTGGTGCACCGTCATCCACAGCGGCAGTCGCGGCAGCGGCGCCTGCGGGAGCAGGCGGACCAGCGGCGCGCTGGCCTCGCCGATGGCGGTCATGCCGAAGCCGATGCCCAGGCCGGCCCGCACCAGCTCCCAGGAGACCGCACGGCTGTTGCTGCCGGCGACGATGCGGAGCCGGTCGGCATCGACCCCTTGCGCGGCGAGCCCCTGTCGGAGCGCGGCGCCGTCGTCGACACCGACGATGTCGTGCGCGAGCAGATCGGCGACCGTGCGCGGGCTGCCGCGCCGGGCCAGGTAGTCCGGGTGGGCGTAGAGCCCGAGCGGCAGGTCGGCCACGCGGCGCGCGATGAGCTGCGGCTGCTCGGGACGGACCATGCGCAGCGCGATGTCGGCTTCGCGCTCGACCAGGTTGGCGACCCGGTCGGTGGCGAGGACGCACACGTCGACATCAGGCAGCGCACCGCGCATCCGCGCCAGCATCGGCGGCAGAAGCCACATCGCGACCATCTCGCTGGCCGAGATCCGCACCAGGCCGCCGGGCGCCGCGTCCAGGCCCTGCGCGATGCGCTCGACGGCGTGCGCCTGCCGATGCATCTCGCGCACGGGCTCGAGCATGGCGCGCGCCGCCTCGCTCAGCGTCACGCCGCGCGTCGTGCGCTCGAAAAGCGCCAAGCCCAGGGTCGACTCCATCGCGGCGAGCTGGCGCGTCAGCGTCGGCTGCGACACGCCCAGGCGCGCGGCCGCCTTCGACAGCGAGCCGGCCTCGGCGATCGCCAGGAACTGGCGCAGCAACTCCCAGGGCAGCTCCGGCGGGCGAGCGGCGGTGTCGTCGGTGTCGGGCATCGGGCGATCTTGGCCCAACAGGGTGCCACTGTCACTGCCTCGACGGCGCTGCGTGGCCTGAGGTGGCCTCCTGACGCGGCCCGACGCGGCCATGCGTCGACGCATGGCCGGCATCCGCGCCTGGCCGTTCCTCCGGGCGGCGCCAGGCGACACGATGCGGTCATCGTCAACCGCCCGTCTGCGCGACTCGCGCGCCAGGAGATCACGTCATGACTCAGACCGCCTTCCTCACGTCCGCCGCCGTCGGCCACGCGGGCGCCGCTTCGCCGGTCCAGGTCGGCCTCACCGGCGCGGGCCGCCCCCACCGATTGCCGCGCTCGCGTGCGGGGGCGGCGTTGATCGCCGCGCATGCGGGGCTGTTCATCGTCACGCTCGGCGTGCTGGACACGGCGATCGGATGGCCCGACGTGCTGCGCGAGCCGCCTGCCGTGGTCTTCGAGCGGATCGGCGCGGCCGCGCTGGCGACCAAGCTCGGTTACTCGAGCTACCTGCTGTCGTCGTTGTTGATGGTGCCGATCGCGTTCCTGGCGCGCGACCTGATGCGTCGCGCGGGCGGAGTGGGGAGCTGGGTCGACAGCCTGGCCTTCTTCGGGGCGGCCGCTGGCGTGCTCAAGGCGATCGGCATCACGCGATGGCTCATGACGATGCCGGCCCTGGCAGGCCTTCATGCGGCAGCGCCCGACGAAGCATCGCGCCAGGCCGTGCAGGCCGTGTACGTGGGGCTCAATGCCTATGGCGGCTCGATCGGAGAACTGCTGGGGGTGCAGCTTTTCAGCGGCGTGTGGTTCGCGGGGGTCTCGGGGGCGCTGCTGGCGCTCGGTGGTCACCGCATCTCGGGCGGCTTGGGTCTGGTGGTGGCGGCGTTGACGCTCGCGCTGGCCGGGCGCCCGTTCCTGCCGCAGCTCGGCGCGCTGGAGATGGTCGCGGGCCCGCTGTGGCTCGTGTGGCTGCTGGTCCTGGCCGGTGTCCTCGCGCGGGGACGCGCTTGAGGCTCGCCGCTTCGCCGCCTGGGTCGCCGCCACGCTGCGGCTCATGCGGCACGCGCTGGCGGGTCACGGCTGGCTCGCCTGAGCGCGTCCGCTCGTCGCGGGGCGCGACGTGCCCTGCTCCGCCACGAAGACCTTGTGCCTCTCCATCCGACACTCTCCCAGGAACCCGAATCATGTCCGATCTTCATGTGGTCTTCGGCGCCGGTCAGGTCGGCGCGCCCTTGGTCGACGCGCTGCTGGCGCGCGCCCACCGCGTCCGTGTCGTGCGTCGCTCGCCAACGCTGCCGCGCGCCGGCGTCGATGCCGTGCAGGCCGACGCCAGTGATCGCGCCGCTTGCGTGCGGGCGGCCACCGGTGCCGATGTGGTGCACCACTGCCTGAACGCGCCGTATTCGACGAGCGCATGGGCAGAGCGGTTGCCGACGCTGCAGGCCAACCTGATCGAGGCGGCGGCACGCGCCGACGCCCGCTTGGTGGTGCTCGACAACCTCTACATGCTCGGTGCGCCCAGCGGCCCGATCGACGAGGCGACCCCGGTGCGCCCGTGCAGCCGCAAGGGCGAGATCCGGGCGCGGCTGTCCGAGGCGCTGTGGTCGGCGCATCGCGCCGGAACGGTGCGCGCGGTGGCGGGCCGCGCGTCGCACTTGTTCGGGCCCGGCGTCGAGCAGTCCCAGATCGGCGCCCATTTGTTTTCGCGAGTGCTGTCGGGGCGCTCGGCTCAAGTGGTCGGCGACCCGGAGCGGCTGCACAGTTTCGCCTATGCGCCGGATGTCGCCCACGGGCTGGCCGCCCTCAGCCAGGCTCCCGAGACGGCGTTCGGCCGCGCGCATGTGCTTCCCGCGATGCCGGCGATGACGACGCGCGCCTTCCACGAAGCGCTGTTCGCCGCGCTGGGCGTGTCGCCGCGCATCGATCGGGTGGGGCCGATCGCCATGCGGCTGGTGGGGCTCTTCGTGCCGGCGCTGCGCGAGTCGATCGAAATGCGCTACGAATTCGACGCCGACTACGTGGTCGACGACCGCGCCTTCCCCGCAGCCTTTGGCGTTTCGTCGACGCCGCTGGACGAGGCGCTACGCGAGACCGCGCGCTGGGTCCGCACGCGCTTCGGTGAAGCCGCCACCCGGCGAGGCGTCGTAGACGCTGGCTTGGCGTGACACGCCGGGCGAGCCGCGCGCGCCGCCGCCGCCGTAGCGCCCTCAGCTTGGCGCCATGGGTGTCTTGATCGGCAGGCCCTCGCTCGATGCGCCGCATGGCACGGTCGCAGCCGGCTGCCGAGTCGGATTGAACGGGTAAGCTCGTGAGCGTCCGCGAAGGCGGTCGTCGCGAGCTGCGGTGTAACCAGCAGGTCGTGGCGCTGGTGGAAGAGGCTCAGGCGCCGCGCAAAATCCTCGCTTTCGATGGCCGGATCGACCACGCTTTGTGGCCCCAGCAGTGCCTGTTCGCCTTGCACGAGCTGCATGTCGTCCCCGCCCCCTGGCGTCGACCGAGCGTAACCAAGGCGACGCACGCCGTGCCGGGTCAGGGGCCCAATCGCTCCCCCAGGAACTCCAACCGGTCCTGACCCCAGAACCGCTCGCCGTCGACCACCCACGTTGGCGCACCGAACACCTGCGCCTCGATGGCCCGGCGCGTGTCTTCGCGAAATCGATCGAGGACGCGGGGATCTCGCGCCGTGTCCGCGAGCGCCCCGCCGTCCAGCCCGCAGTCGTCGGCAATCGCACGCAGCGTCGTCCAGTCGGCGATATCGCGATTCTCGGACCAGATCGCCCGCAGGAGGCCGTGCGACAAGCCGAGCGCGTCGTCCCCGGCATGGCGCGCCGCGATCAGCAGGCGGCTGGCCGGCTCGCGGTCCACGGGGTAGAAGCGCGGCTCCAAGGTCAATGGCACGCCCAGCCGGCGCGACCAACGTGCCAGCTCCAACTGCCGGTAGCTTTGCCGTGCGGGCGCTCGTTCCTGGAACGGACGCCCGCCCGTCGCGGCGAACACGGCGCCCAGATCGATCGGCAGAACCTCGACCTCGGCGTTCGTGCGCCGCGCCAGCTCGATGAAGCGGGTGCTGCCGAGCCACGTCCACGGGCTCGCCACGCTGAACCAGTACTCGATGCGCATCGGCCTCAAGGTGCTCAGTCGGCCATGGCAGGCGTCGTGGCGCGCGTCGTGCCTTCCACCTCGTCGCCGTGCAGCGGCATGCCGAGTCCGCGCAGCGCTTCCTGGATGCGTGTCACCGGCGCCTGCCGCACCGTGGTGCCCGCGTCGATCGCCACCGACGCCGCGATTCCGGCCGCCTGGCCCGTGGCCATGCACGCCGGCATGTTGCGGCTGCGCGCGTGCGCGTCATGGTCGGCCGAGATGCAGCGTCCCGCGACCAGCAGGTTCTCCACGCCCTTGGGCAGCAAGCAGCGATACGGAATCTCGTACGGCACCATGCCCTGGAAGTCGACGTCCGCCCCCTTGGGCTCGTGGATGTCCAACGCGGACGCATCGGCCGCGACGCTGTCCTCGAAGCGGCGCCCAACGCGCGTGTCGTCCCCCGTCAGCATGTAGTCGCCGTCGATGTGTCGCGTCTCGCGCACCCCCAGCACCGGCGCGATCTGCTCGATGCGCGCGTCCTCGAAGCCGGGGACGCGCTCGCGCAGGTAGCGCGCCACGCCTTCGATCTGACGGTAGCACTCCAGCACCGCGCCGGTGAACTGGACCGGGTCGAAGACATCGACGCCCATCACGCGCGTGGCGTTGACGTACATGCGGCCGTCGGCGGTCTTGAGCGTGATGTTCTCGCGCTGCAGCTTGATGCCAGTGTCCTGCTGCCACTGCCGCAGCGAGCGGTTGAAGCCCGTGAGCCACAACCCGTAGGCCAGGCCTTCATCGGTGTCGGGGATCGCGCGTGCCGGCACGTCGTCGGTGGTGCGGGCCCACTCGGCCAGGCGTTTGACGTCGACGCGGTCCATCGTGAAATACATCGACACGGGCTGCATGGTCTGCGCCTGTCCGCCCCCGCCCATCACGAAGGGCGCGCCCGCGCGCACCGCGATGTCGGCGTCGGCCGAGCAGTCGACCACCACCTTCCCGGGGATCCAGCGACGTCCGCTCTTGGTCTCCACGATCACGCCGGTGACCGTCCCGCCGTCCATCACCGGCCGCGAAACCACCGTCTCGAACAGGATCGTGACGCCCGCCTCGGCGCACAGGCGCGTCAGCAGGATCTTCATCGTCTCCGGGTCGCAGGGCGAAGCGATCTTGACGCCGCCCGTCTTGACCACCGCCATGTAGTCCTCGCCCGCGCCGCCGATGGAGCGCGCCAGGTTCCAGATCTCCAGCGGCAGGCCGCCCACCAGCGCACCCGAGGGCTTGGTGTTGAGGCCGAGCGTGAGGTTGCCGCCGAGCTGGCCGAAGCGCTCGATCATCACCACGCGCTTGCCCTGGCGCGCCGCGGCGATGGCGGCCAGCGGCCCGGTCGTGCCGCCTCCGACGACAATGACGTCGGCTTCCAGCAGCAGCGGCACTTCCTGGGCCGGCTCGGTGATCGCGCGCATGGGGACGCGGGTGGGCGCATCGGGGCGCGCCGCGGTGTCGTTCGGGTTCATCGCCATGTCTTCCACTCGGGTCTCATTCCAGCTCGATCTGCGCGCGCTTGACGATCGGCGCCCACTTGGCCACCTCCGTCGACATCCATCGTCCGAACTCCTGCGGCGTGCCGGCCACCACCGTCGCGCCCATGCCGGCCAGCCGGTCGCGCACTTCGGGGCTCTTGAGGATGCCGGTCACCTCGCGGTTGAGCCGCTCGACGATCGGCGCCGGCGTGCCGGCCGGTGCGAGCAGCCCGAACCACGCCACCGCTTCGAAGTTCGGGAAGCCGGACTCGGCCATCGTCGGCACGTTCGGCAGCGACTCGGCGCGCTGCGGCGTGGTGACCGCCAGCGCCTTGAGTTTTCCGCTGCGCACGTGCGGCGTGACCGGCACGATGTTGTCGAACATGATGTCGACCGTGCCGCCCATCAGGTCCACGTGCGCCGGAGCGCTGCCCTTGTACGGCACGTGCAGGATGTCGATGCCGGCCAGCGTCTTGAAGAGCTCGCCCGACAGCTGGTGCGAGGTGCCGGGGCCGGACGAGGCGAACATGATCTTGCCGGGCGACTTCCTGGCCAACGCCACCAGTTCGGGCACGTTCGACACCGGCATGTCCGGCCGCGTGATCAGCACCAACGGCGTGACGGTCATCAGCGTGATGGGGGCGAAGTCCTTCTCCGGGTCGAAAGGCAGCTTCTTGTAGACGTTCTTGCTGATCGGCAGCGCTGCGGTCGCCATGGTCAGCGTATAGCCGTCGGGCGCAGCCTTGGCGCCGGCGTCGCTGCCGATGTTGCCGCCGGCGCCGGGGCGGTTCTCGACCACCACGGGCTGGCCGATCGCCTTCGACAGCCGCTCCCCGACCGTGCGCGCGATCACGTCCGACGCCTGGCCGGCCGGAAACGGCACGATCACCCGGATCGGGCGGCTGGGGTACTCCTGGGCGAACGCGGGCGCGGCAAAGCCGATCGCCGCGGCCAGGGCGAATGCGAGTCTCCTCATGCTGATCTCCTCCTTGGTGGAACGAAAGCTTCGGGCCCGTAAGCCTTGAGTGTCCTGGTGTGCGAGCGGCGCACGTGCTCGGTGGCCAGCGCATGCGCTTGCTCGGCGTCGCGGGTCTTGATCGCCTGGCAGATGCGGCGGTGATCGTCGATCGCGGCCTCGCGCTCCTCGGCGTCGGCCAGCGCCACCGAGCGGCGCGACATCACGATGTGCGCGTTCAGCGCCTCGAGCATGCCGGCCAGGCGCGTGTTGCGTGCCGCCCGCACGACGAGGTCGTGGAACTCCGTCCCGATGCGGCTCCACGCGTCATGGTCTCGCTCGTGCGCGTAGCGCTCGCAAAGCTGCTCCAGCCGCTCGATCTCCTCGGGAAGGGCGCGCAGCGCGGCGTAGCGCGTCGCGGCCGACTCCAGGATCTCGCGCAGCTCGAAGAACTCACGCATGTCGTCCAACGATCGGCGCGGGACGGCGTAGCCCCGTCCGGGCAACTCTTCGAGGTAGCCGTCGCGGGTCAGCACCTTTAGCGCCTCACGCACCGGCGTGCGGCTCATGCCGAGCCGGTCGGCCAGATGGATTTCGAAGAGCGGCTGGCCGGGCGCGACCGCGCCCTGCACGATCTCCTCGCGCATCTGCTGGTAGGCGCGGGCCATCAAGCCCTCGGTTTTCGCTGTCGGCACGATTGGATACGGTGTGTATACACAGTGTCGACGCAAGGGCCGTCGCGTGTCAAGCGGCGCGGCGAACCCGGCCCGGCGCCCGGTCAGCGAAAGGGGTAAGGCCCGTCGAAGCGGCCGGTCGGCACCACGTGCGTGACGAGGGCCCCGGTCTCGTCCAGCCGGTGCAGCTGGAAACCCGGCGGCTCGAGGCTCCAGCGTGCGGCGGCGGCGGGGTCGAAGTCGGCGACGATCTGGTGGGCCGTGCTTGGCGCGGTCGAGGCGATGGTGTTGCCGAAGCGGCGCACGATGGTGCGATGCAGGTGCCCGCAGATGATGCGCTCGACGTTCGGGCGGCGCGCGACGATCCGTTCCAACGCGTCGCCGCCCTCGGTGAGCCCGATGCGGTCCATTCCTGCGATGCCGGTGGCGAACGGCGGGTGGTGCATGGCGATCACGACCGGGTCGTTGCCGCTCTCGGCCAGCCGTGCCTCGAGCCACGCGAGCCGTGCCTCGCACAGGCGCCCATCGCTGCGCCCGGGTTCGCTGGTGTCCAGCACGATCAGCCGCAGCCCGCCCACGCGCACCGTGTACTGGGCGAAGCCATCGGCGGGCAGATAGCCGTGCGCCGGGAAGGCGCGGCGCAAGGCATCGCGGTGATCGTGGTTGCCGGGCAGCAGGTACAGAGGCATCGGCAGCGGGTCCAACAGCGCGGACAAGTGCGCGTATTCCGCGGCGCTGCCGGAGTCGACCAAGTCGCCGGTCAGCAGCACCGCGTCCGGCTGCTGGGGCAGTGCCAGGACAGAGCGCACCGCCTCGGTCAGGCAGGCGCCGGTGTCGACGCGACCGCCGAAGGCAGTGCGGCCGGCGGCGAGGATGTGCGGGTCGGTGAGTTGGGCGAGAAGGGTAGGCATCAGGCGGCGGATCCAAGCGTGGCCAACCGCGACTCTAGCGAACCCGATGTCAATCGTGGTGGGCGGGCCGCTGTTGAGCGATCGACCTCCTTGCAGGCCCTGTTTGGCGACCTTGCCGACCGGCGCGCCGCGCGCGCCGGTCCCCGCTTCACCTCAATGCGAAGACGCCGCCGAAGCTCCGATCCCCGTTTCGCTCCGCACCCGCTGCGCCACGAACCCGCCGCGATCCTTGCCGGCCCGCAGGCTGCGGTCCAGCAACGACGCGAGCCAGATGCCCACGAAGCCGATGGTCATCGAAAAGAGCGCCGGCGACTGGTAAGGGAAGGGTGCCGAGCCCTTGGCGTTGCCCAGCGTGGCTTCCCACACCGCCGGCGACAGCACGGTCAGCACCACCGACGACACCAGCCCCATGAAGCCGCCGATCACGGCGCCGCGCGTGGTGCAGTCCTTCCAGAGCACCGACATCAGCAGCACCGGGAAGTTGGCCGACGCCGCCACCGCGAAGGCCAGCGACACCATGAACGCGATGTTCTGCTTCTCGAAGACGATGCCCAGCAGCACGGCCACCGCGCCCAGCGCCAGCGTGGTGATCCGCGACACGCGCAGTTCGGCCGCGCTGTCGGCCTTGCCCTTCTTGATGACGGTGGCGTAGAGGTCGTGCGACACGGCCGAGGCGCCCGACAAGGTCAGGCCCGCCACCACCGCCAGGATGGTGGCGAAGGCCACCGCCGAGATGAAGCCCAGGAACACGTTGCCGCCCACCGCGTTGGCCAGGTGGATGGCGGCCATGTTTCCGCCGCCGAGCAGCGCCCCCCCGGCGTCCAGAAACTGCGGGTTGGTGAGCACGAAGGTGATGGCGCCGAAGCCGATGATGAAGGTCAGCACGTAGAAGTAGCCGATCCACACCGTCGCCCAGAACACCGACTTGCGCGCCTCCTTGGCATTGGGCACGGTGAAGAATCGCATCAGGATGTGTGGCAGCCCCGCGGTGCCGAACATCAGCGCCATGCCGAAGCTGATCGCCGAGATCGGGTCCTTGATGAAGCCGCCCGGGCCCATGATGGCGAAGCCCTCGCGCGCGGCGACGTCGGGCGCCTTGCCGGCCGCCACGCCGAGCTCGGTCTTGACCTGCACCGCGCGGGCGAACATGGCCTCCGGGCTGAACCCGAAGCTCAGCAACACCATGAAGGCCATGAAGGACGCGCCCGCCAGCAGCAGCACCGCCTTGATGATCTGCACCCAGGTGGTGGCGGTCATGCCGCCGAAAAGCACGTACACCATCATCAGCGCGCCGACGATGACCACCGCCACCCAGTATTCCAGGCCGAAGAGCAGCTTGATCAACTGGCCCGCGCCCACCATCTGCGCGATGAGGTAGAAGGCCACCACCACCAGCGTGCCCGACGCGGCGAACACCCGCACCGGCGTCTGCTCGAAGCGGAAGGCCGCGACGTCGGCGAAGGTGAACTTGCCCAGGTTGCGCAGCCGCTCGGCCAACAGGAACGTGACGATCGGCCAGCCCACCAGGAAGCCGATCGAGTAGATCAGGCCGTCGAAGCCGCCGACCATCACGGCTGCGGAGATACCCAGGAACGAGGCTGCCGACATGTAGTCGCCGGCGATGGCCAGCCCGTTCTGGAAGCCGGTGATGCCGCCACCGGCGGTGTAGAAGTCGGCCGCCGACTTGGTCCGGCCGGCCGCCCACTTGGTGATGAACAGCGTGGCCACCACGAAGGCCGCGAACATCAGGATCGCGGTCACGTTGATCGGCTGGCGCTGGGCCTGTCCGACGTCCGGGCCGGCCGCCCAGGCTGCGGCGCAGGCGCCCAGCGCGCCTAGGGCTGCGACCGCCTTCAAGGCGGCGCTCACGGTGGTGCGGCTCATTTCTTCGCTCCTTCGACGACGCGCGCCGAGAGTTCGTCGAACTCGTTGTTGGCGCGCCGCACGTACAGGCCGGTGATGATGATGGTGAACAGGATCACGCCCAGGCCGATGGGAATGCCCACCGTGGTGACGCCGTCGCCGATCCGCTGCGACAGGAACGGCTTGCCGAATGCCACCAGCAGGATGAAGCCGTAGTAGACGACCAGCATCAATACGGTCAGCATCCACCCGAAGCCGCTTCGCTTGGCGCGAAGCTCCTGATACCGCGGATCGTTGGCGATCCTAGAGGCCAGATCGGCATCCATCGTCATCCTCCCTTTATTGCGCCGGGCGGGCCGGCGCTCAGACTGCAACCACACGGATACGCTTCAGCATCGCATCTGCCATGCCGAATGCCTTCAATTTCGCAGCTTCTCCTTTCGACTGCCTGACGCCGGATGAACAACGTCGGGTACGAGACAACGTCGACATCGCTTACTTCCGCCCGGCCGAGGTGCTGCTGGAGCCCGGCCGCGACGCCACGCACCTGTTCGTGGTGATCAAGGGGCAGGTGCAGGAGCTGGACGGCGAGGAGGTGGTGGCCAGCTACGGCCGGGACGACACCTTCGACGGCCGGTCGCTGCTGGCCGGGCGTGCGAGCAACCGCTTCGTGGCCGCCGACGAGGTGATCGCCTTCGCGCTGGCCCGCGACACGGTCCAGTCGCTGATCGCCAGCAACGACACCTTCGGTGCACTGCTCTTTTCGGACCTGTCGAGGAAGCTGGCGACCCTGGCGGACCGGCACGGCCTGCAGGAGCTGCAGGCGTTGTCGATGGCCCGGGTCGACCAGGCCTTCCTGCGCCCGGCGCACCGGGTGCCGGGCGCGACCGACATCGTCGCGGTGGCCCGCGTCTTCCAGAAGCAGCGCACCGGTGCGGTGCTGGTGGACATGGCGGACCGTCTGGGCATCTTCACCACTTCCAGCCTGCAGCGGGCCATCCTGGACGGGCGGCCGCTGGCCGAGCTGCCGGTGTCCGAGTTGGCCGCCTCGCCGGTGGTCGGCGTGGCGCCGGACGCGACGATCTTCGATGCGCTCGCGCTGATGATCAAGCACCAGGTGCATCGGCTGCTGGTGGCCGACGGCGACCGCGTCGCCGGCTTCCTGGAGCAGTTGGACGCGCTGAGCTTCGTGTCCAACCATTCCTATGTCACCACCGTGCAGATCGCCCTGGCCGCCGACCTGGATGCGCTGGAGGCAGCGGCCCGGCAACTCACCCGGCTGGTGTTGCTGCTGCACCGGGGTGGCACCCGGGTCGCGCAGATCGCGCGGCTGGTGCAGGAGCTCAACGCCAAGCTGATCGAGCGCGCCTGGCAACTCGTGGCGCCGCCTGAGCTCGTGGCCGACAGCTGCCTCTTCGTGATGGGCAGCGAAGGCCGGGGCGAGCAGCTGCTGCGCACCGACCAGGACAACGGGCTGATCGTGCGCGACGGCTTCGCCATGGACGCCGCCGAGGTCGCCGCCGCTTGCGAGCGGTTGAGCCAGGCCCTACGTCGGTTCGGCTATCCGGACTGCCCCGGCGGCGTGATGGTCGGCAACCCGGCCTGGCGGCGCAGCGCCTCGGACTTCGCCCAGACCGTGCGCTGGTGGCTGCTGCAGCCCACGCCCGAAAGCCTGCTGTCGTTGGCCGCGTTCGTCGACGCGCACCCGGTGGCGGGCGACGCGGGACTGCTGGCCCGGGTGCGCGGGGAGGTCGACCGGCTGGTCGCGTCCGACGACGTGCTGCTGGGGCGCTTCGCGCAGGCGATCGACGCGTTCCCCGACGCTGGGGCGCAGGCCTGGTGGAACCGGCTGCTGTCCATCGGCGAGAACGAAGACCAGCGGCTGGACCTCAAGAAGGCCGGCATCTTTCCGATCGTGCACGGCGTGCGCAGCTTCGCGCTGCAGGAGCACGTGGCGGCCACCGGTACCGTCGCGCGGTTGGATGCACTGGTGGCGGCCGGGCGCCTGCCGGCGTCCCTGGCGGCGGACTTGGCCGACAGCCTGCACTTCCTCATGGAGTTGCGCCTGCGAAGCGGCGTGCAGGAAGCCGACCTCGGCCAGCCGGCGTCGGGCATGGTCCATCCGTCCCGCTTGAGCAGCCTCGACCGCGACCTGCTCAAGGATGCGTTGGGCGCGGTCAAGCGCTTCAAGACGCTGGTGCGGCACCACTTCCACCTGGTTGGGTGAAAGCATCAACCGCATGAGGGCACTGTCCGAATGAAGGCGCTGTCGCCCACTGGTTGGGTGATGCGGGCCAAGCGCGAATGGCTGCGCTTCCATCTGGCCGAGCCGGAGCTGGCATTCATCCTCGAGCCGCCGCCCGAAGGCGAATGGGTGGTGCTGGACTGCGAGACCACGGGGTTGGACCAGCGCCGCGACCGCGTGGTGTCGGTGGCCGCGGTGCGGATCGTCGGCAACCGGCTGATGACCAGCCAGCGCTTGGAGCTGGTCGTGCGTTCGGAGCGGGCGCTGTCGGCCGACAGCGTGCGCGTGCACCTGCTGCGCGAAAGCGACGTGGCGCAAGGCGTGGAGGGCGCCGACGCGATGAGGCAGCTGCTGCGCTTCGTGGGCAGCCGCCCGCTGGTGGGGTACTACCTGGAGTTCGACGTCGCGATGCTGAACCACGAGGTGTGGCCGCTCCTGGGCTTCGGGCTGCCGCAGAGGAAGATCGAGGTCTCGGCCATGTACCACGACTGGAAGAGCCGCAGCCTGCCCGCCCACGAGCGCGGCGTGCGGCAGATCGACCTGAGCTTTGCCGCGATGATGGGCGATCTGGGTCTTCCGCAACGCGCCGCGCACGACCCCCTGAACGACGCGGTCATGGCGGGGCTGGCCTTCGTGAAACTGCGGGCCCTGCTCGGGCAGGCTTAGGAATTCAGAATTTCGGCACCTTCAGGGTCTTGCTGATCATCAAGGTGCCCGACAGCGCGTAGATCAGCACCAGGGGATGGAACTCCCACGGCCCCAGGACGTGCACGCCGCCCCAAAGCGTCGGGCCGATCGCCCCTTGCATGGCCGCCACGGCCAGGATGGCGACCAGGGCCACGCTGGTCGGCATCGGCGTGCCCTCGAAATACTTGACCTTGTCGCCACCGGCCGACAGCGTCTCGGCCGTCACGTTGAAGCGCGCCAGGCGCCCGACGCCGCAGCACACGAAATAGGCCAGCACGATCGCGTCCCAGCCGCCGCGCATCCCGGCCGCCCAGGCGAGCGCCGCCGGCGCGACGCCGAAGGACACGATGTCGGCCAACGAGTCCAGTTCCCGCCCCAGTGGTGACTGCTGCTGCCGCCACCGCGCCACGCGGCCGTCCAGGAAGTCGAAGAGCAGCGCTGCCGGCCCCAGTGCCGCGGCCGCGAAGAAGTGCACGAGCGCTCCGCTGGCCAGGAACTCCATGGCCAGAAGCACCGTGCCGACGCCGCAAGCGGCGTTGCCCAGCGTGAGGAAGTCCGCGGCATGGAAGCCGCGAATCATCGAGAAGTGGCGGGGCGGGGGAATATCGGTCACGGCCATGTCTTCCTGGCAAGCAAGGCGGGTGCCTTGCTCGACTCGCGTCGCCCCGATGTCAATACAGGATGCGGCAGCGGATGGTGCCTTCGATGGCCTCCAGCGCGTCCAGCGCGATGTGGCTGCTGTCGGTGTCGACGTCGATCACCACGTAGCCCACCCACTGGTTGGTCTGCAGGTACTGCGCCGAGATGTTGATGCCGGCGCTGGCGAATCGCTCGTTGATCTTGGCCACCATGCCGGGCACGTTGCGGTGGATGTGCAGCAGGCGGCAGTGATGCCCCAGCTCCGGCAGGGACACTTCGGGGAAGTTGACCGCGGTGATGGTCGAGCCGTTGTCGCTGTAGCGCACCAGCTTGGCGGCCACTTCCTTGCCGATGTTGGCCTGCGCCTCGGCCGTGGAGCCGCCGATGTGCGGCGTGAGGATCACGTTGTCGAAGCGCATCAGCGCCGACACGAAGGGGTCCTCGTTGCCCTTGGGCTCGACCGGGAAGACGTCGATCGCCGCGCCCAGGAGGTGCTTGGACTCCAGCGCGCCGGCCAGCGCGTCGATGTCGACCACCGTGCCGCGCGCGGCGTTGATCAGGTGGCTGCCCGCGCGCATGCGGGCCAGTTCCCGCGCGCCGATCATGTTGTGCGTGGCCGCCGTTTCGGGCACGTGCAGCGTCACCACGTCCGACGACGCCAGCAGCTCGTCCAGCGAGCCCACTTGCCGCGCGTTGCCCAACGGCAGCTTGGTCTCGATGTCGTGGAAGAGGATCCGCATGCCCAGTTGCTCGGCCAGCACGCCGATCTGCGTGCCGATGTGGCCGTAGCCCACGATGCCCAGCGTCTTGCCGCGCACCTCGTAGGAGCCGGCCGCGCTCTTGACCCAGCCGCCGCGATGCTGCACCGCGTTCTTCTCCGGGATGCCGCGCATCAGCATGATGATCTCGGCCAGCACCAGCTCGGCCACGCTGCGCGTGTTGGAAAACGGCGCGTTGAACACCGGGATGCCGCGGCGGGCGGCCGATTCCAGGTCGATCTGGTTGGTGCCGATGCAGAAGGCGCCGATGGCGGCCAGCTTGGGTGCGGCGGCCAGCACCTCGTCGGTGAGCTGGGTGCGCGAGCGGATGCCCAGGAAGTGCGCGTCGGCGATCGCGGCCCGCAGTTCCGCCCCGGTCAGCGCCTTGGCGTGCTGCTCGACGTTGGCGTAGCCGCCGGCCTGCAGCATCTCCACGGCATTGGGGTGGATGCCTTCGAGGAGCACGAACTTCAGCTTGTCCTTGGCGAACGACAGACGGGGGGTCATGGGCATGCGGCATGGGGTTGGGATTGCCGCAAGGATAGTCCCTGGCCGGTCCGGGCGCTCCGACGCGCCTTTCCGGGCGATCGTTGCCGCTTCGCCCACCCAGCCCGTAGGATGGGCGCGAAGCCGAAACGAAGGAGCCCGGAGCCCATGACCGAACCCCTGCGCCGACAGACGCTCGGCGACCTGCTGCGCCGAAGCGCGGCCCGCTTTCCCGACAAGCTGGCGATCTCCTGCGGAGGGGTCGCCTGGACCTACGCTGAGTTCGACCGCACCTGCAACCGGCTCGCGCGCGGGCTCTCCAGCCTGGGCGTGACCGCCGGCGACCGGGTCGCGGTGCTGTCGCGCAACTCGCACGCCTTCGCGGCGATGCGCTTCGCGCTGGCCCGCCTGGGCGCGGTGCTGGTGCCGATCAACTTCATGCTCAACGCCGACGAGGTGGCGTATGTACTGCGCCACGCCGGGGCGCGCACCCTGTGCGTGGGGCCCGACCTACTGGCGCTGGGGCGTGAGGCCGCCGAGCGCGACACCGCGGTCAAGCGGCTGGTCTGGCTCCCAGGCGAAACCCCGGCCGAGTCGCCGTCGCCGGACCCGGCTGGCGGCGTGGCGATGGCCAACTTGGTTGCCTTCGACGCGCTGCTGGCCGACGACGCGACGCCGCCGCCGTGCCCGGTCGACGGCACGGCGCTCGCCCAGATCGTCTACACCAGCGGCACCGAGAGCGCGCCCAAGGGCGCGATGCTGACGCACGAGGCGGTGATCTGGGAGTACGTCAGCTGCGTCGTGGAGGGCGAGATCGCGTCGAGCGACACGCTGCTGCACGCGTTGCCGCTGTACCACTGCGCGCAGCTCGACGTGTTCCTGGGGCCCGCCATCTACGTCGGAGCGACCAACGTGATCACCGGCACGCCCACGCCGGACAACATCCTGGCGCTGGTCCAGAAGCATCGGATCGACTCCTTCTTCGCGCCGCCCTCGGTGTGGATCGCGCTGCTGCGCTCGCCCGCCTTCGACGCGACCGACCTGTCGTCGCTGGCCAAGGGCTACTACGGCGCGTCGATCATGCCGGTGGAGGTGCTGCGCGAGATGGCCCGGCGCCTGCCGAAGGTGCGGCTGTGGAACTTCTACGGGCAGACCGAGATCGCGCCGCTGGCCACGGTGCTCAAGCCCGAAGAGCAACTCAGCAAGGCCGGGTCGGCCGGGCGGGCGGTGCTCAACGTGGAGACGCGCGTGGTCGACGACGACATGAACGACGTGGGGCCGGGGCAGGTGGGCGAGATCGTGCACCGTTCGCCGCAACTGTTGAGCGGCTACTTCCACGACCCGGAACGCACCTCGACCGCGTTCGCCGGCGGCTGGTTCCACAGCGGCGACTTGGCGACGATCGACGCGGAGGGCTACATCACGGTGGTCGACCGCAAGAAGGACATGATCAAGACGGGCGGCGAGAACGTCGCCAGCCGCGAAGTGGAAGAGGCGGTCTACCGCATGGCGGGCGTTTCCGAGGTGGCGGTGGTCGGGCTGCCGCACCCATATTGGATCGAGGCGGTCACGGCAGTGGTCGTGCGAAAGCCAGGCGAAACGTTCGGGGAAGCGGAAGTGATCGCCCACTGTCGCGAACAGCTCGCGCATTTCAAGGCGCCCAAGAAAGTGCTCTTCGTCGATGCGCTGCCGAAGAACCCGAGCGGCAAGCTGCTGAAGCGCGAACTGCGGCGCGAATTCGAAGGCCTTCTGAAGGATGTCGAAGGGCGCTGAGCGATCGGTCCCGCTTTGCCGGGCGCTTCGCGGTGCCCGGCGTTCCGGGTCCGTCGTTTCGCCGGCTCGCCCCTCTCGTGGCTCCTGCCGCCTCAGGCGGCAGGCCGCGCCGCGCGCTCGTCCGTCGGCTCGATCGCTTCGGCGCCGGGCGGACGCGCCGGCGCGGCGAACCAACCCGAGCGCGGCACGATCTTGGCGTCCGGCGGATCGGCCATGTAGTGCGGCGACATGATCTGCACGCCGTAGCTGTTGAACACGTCCTGGATGCGGGCGTGGAGCGCGCTCATCACGTCGGCCCGCGCCTCGGCGCTGCGCGGGGTGGCGTGGCAGACCAGGCGGTAGACGGGATAGTGGTCGGCCAGCTCCATCTGCAACACGCGCGGTGCGGGCTCGGGCCGGATGCCGGGGGTGCTGGCGGCGGCCTCGACCAGCATCGCTTCGACCTGGCGCCACGGCGTGTCGTAGCCGATGGTGACGGTGGTTTCGACGATGAAGCCAGGGCCCCGGACGACACGCGAGAAGTTGACGGTGGCCGAGCCGATGACCGTCGCGTTGGGCAGCGCGATCTCCTCTCCGGTGCCGGTCAGCAACCGCGTCGAGAACACCCCCAACTCGGTCACCGTGCCCTCGTGCTCCCCGATGCGCACGTATTCGCCCCGGCGCAAAGCCCTGGAGTACATGAGGATCACGCCGCTGGCGGCCTGGCCGAAGATGCTCGAGGCGCCCAGCGAAATCATCACGCCGAAGAGCACCGACATGCCTTTGAAGGCTTCGGTCTGCGCGCCCGGGAGGTAGGGATAGGCCATGACCAGCGCGAATAGCCACACCAGCACGGTCGCGATCCGCCGCGTCGGCCCGGCCGTGTCGCGATCCAGGAAAGCCGAACTGGCGCGCCCCTGCTCGAACTGGGCGAAAAAAGCGCGCAAGCCGCTCGTGGCGATCCGGGCGAGCACGAAGATCGCGAGCGCCGTGACCACGCCGGGCACCGCGCCGGCGATCCCCGCGCCCAGGCGCGTGACCGCTTCGAGCAGCCCCTTCTGCAGCCCCTCGCCCCATGGGCGCGTGTAAGGGAACTGCCGCAGCACGAAGCCCAGCCATTCGACGATGGCGAGCAGCACCAGTCCCCACGCGGTGCCGGTCGTCGCCATGCGCAGGCCCGCCGCCAAGCGGTCGCGCCGAAGAATCCGCGCGCCGCCCAGCCGTAGCCCGTCCGCGCGACGATGCATCGCGCGCACCAGGCGGGACGACAGCGCGCGTCGCCCCCGGAGCAGCAGCCAAACGATCGCGGCCGCCGCCGCAGTGGCGCCGACCGCCTTGAGGATCGCTTGGCTGCGAGCCTTGCCGTCGCGGCTTTCGCGCGTCTGGGCGACGACCTCCGACAGCTGTCGCGCCGATGCTTGCGCAACCGCTTCCAGCGTCTCCCCCGCGTGCAGCGGGTCCACGTCCGCTTCAGTCAGCAGGATGGCGAGCGTGTCGTCCAGCATCACCAGCCGCCCGAAGGCTTCGGCCTGGACGCGGACGGTGCCGGGCCCGCCCGCATCGAGCAGGCGCTCCACGTTGCGCTGCGTGCGGCGGGCACGCTCCTGCGGCGTCACGCCGTACGCCGTGGCCCGGAAGGTGGCGACCGTGCGGTTGAAGACGACCACGTCGGCCTCGGCCGGCGTGCCGGTGCCCGGCTCGGACAGGCCTTGGCGGGCTTGCTCCGGTGCGGCCGGCGAGCCTTGGGCCGCGGCCGCCGCGCCGGCCAAGAGCAGCAGCCAACACGTCGCGAGCACGACGCCGTATGGCCGGCACGCGACGAGGGCTGCGCGAAGCTTCGGGAACGACCTGGGAACGGAACTGGCCACGGGGCGCGTCTGTCGACTGGTCGCCCATGAGAACACGCCCGGCGTGTCCGCGGAAATCGTCGGGGAATTCCCCGCGGGCGACACGGCATGGGTCGTTTCGGGCCTGGCGGCCTTATGCTGCGGACGCGCGGCGCGCAGGCGGCCGCGCGGCCGATGTCGCCCGAGGAGCCACCCAGCGATGCTCAAGGAACGCAGGACAGCCGCTCGCGGCGGCGATGCGGTGCCGGATCGGCCTGCCGGTCGTCCTTCGCCAAGCGCACGCGCGAGAACCTCGAGCGCTACCGGGCGTCGCTGCCCATCGAGCGGCGCATGCTGCTGGACCGCTACGCGTTGGCCGACGTCGCGATCAAGGTCGTGGGCGTCGGCAGCGTCGGCACGATGTGCGCCGTGGCGTTGCTCTTCGCGGGTCGGGACGACCCGCTCTTCCTGCAGATCAAGGAGGCGGGCGCCTCCGTGCTGCAGCCTTATGTCCCGGCCGCGCCGGTGGGATCGCACGGCGAGCGGGTGGTGCACGGCCAGCGGCTGATGCAGTGCGCCTCCGACATTTTCCTGGGTCATCTGGTCGACGCCGCTGGCCGCCACTTGTACGTGCGGCAACTGCGCGACGTGAAGGTCAAGCCGCTGGTGGAGCTCTTTTCGCCCCGCAACATGCTCGGCTTCGCGCGAAACACCGGTTGGGCGCTGGCCCGCGCCCACGCGCGCAGCGCGGACCCGGCCCGGATCGCCGGCTACATCGGCCGCGGGGATGCGCTGCCCGAGGCGATCGCCGAGTTCGCGGTGGGCTACGCTGACCGCAACGAACGCGACTACGCCGCGCTGGCCGAAGCGGCGCGAACCGGGCGGATCGAGGCGATCGCCGAAGCCGGCTGAGCACCGAGCGGCCGATGGGGACGGCGGCTGGAACGGCGTTTGCCAGGTCTGTGGCTTCCTTCCGATCCACGCCCCGCCCTCTCGGTACCGACGCGAGCCGCCATCCGCCATGCCCACCGCTCTCAGCAGCCACGCGCGGTCGGCGCGCTTCCGTCCCTCCACCGGCCCCCGCCTGTCGACCCCTCCGTCGACCCCTTCGGCCCGGGCGCGCCGGCCCGCCGTGCCGCAGCCTGGCGCGGTCGGCCCTGCTCGATCGGTCGCGGACCTCGCCCGCGCCGTCGTCGAGACCACGCCCAGCGCGCCGCCCGTTCCATCCGGGTTGCGCTACGTGGACGATGCGGCCCCTGGCATCACTCGCCGCCGATTGCGCGACCGCTGGGCCTACTTCGACGCGAAGGGACGGCGCGTCACCGATCCCGGCGAGATCGCCCGCATCGACCGCCTGGCGATCCCGCCCGCCTATGTCGACGTCTGGATCTGCCCTTACCCGGACGGCCACCTTCAGGCCACGGGACGCGACGCGCGCGGCCGCAAGCAGTACCGCTACCACGTGCGCTGGCGGGAGACGCGCGACGCCACGAAGTTCTCCCGCATGCTGGACTTCGGCCACGCGTTGCCGCGGGTGCGGGCGCGCGTGGAGCGCGATCTGGCGCTGCCCGGCATGCCGCGCGAGAAGGTGCTGGCCGCGATCGTGCGGCTGCTGGACTCGACGCTCATCCGCGTCGGCAATGTCGAATACGCCCGGGACAACGATTCCTACGGCCTGACCACCCTGCGTGGCGACCATGTCGCGGTGCGCGGGGACACCATCCGCTTCCGCTTCCGCGGAAAGAGCGGAGTGCAGCACGACGTGCGGTTCCAGGATCCGCGGGTCGCGCGCATCGTGCGGCGCTGCATGGACCTGCCCGGCCAGGAGCTGTTCACCTACCTGGACGAAGAAGGGCAAGCGCGCGCGGTGGGCTCGGCGGATGTCAACGCGTACCTGCAAGAGGCCGCGGGCGGCGAATTCACGGCCAAGGACTACCGCACCTGGGCCGGCACGGCGCTGGCCCTTTACCGGTTGCAGCGCTTGCCCCCCGGCAGCGGGACCGAAGCCAAGAGGAACGTCGTGGCCACGGTCACCGAGGCGGCCCATCGCCTGGGCAACACGCCAGCGGTGTGCCGCAAGTGCTACGTGCATCCCGGCGTCATTGAGGACTACCTGGCGGGCGGGCTGCCGCCGCCCATGCCTGCTCGGGCTCGCAAAGGGCTGCGCGCCGGCGAGGCGGCGTTGCTGGCCTATCTTCGGTCGCGGGCCGACAAGCGCGCCTGCGTGTGACCAAGCCGGGATCGAGGGGCGCAGGCCGGGTCGCTTCCGGCCGCGCCGACCGGTCAGAAGGTGTGCCGCAGGCCGATCGCGACACCGCGCGGGTCGGCCCCGCGCGCGCCCGCAGCCGTTCCGGGCGACACGTTGTTGTCTGCGGCGAACAGCCCCAGGCTGGCCGTGGCGTTGTTGGACACCTGCCCGTAGCTCAAGTAACCGGTCGTGCGGCGCGAGAAGGGGTACGTGTAGGCCACCGCGATCGTGCGCGAGCGCGGGTCGGTGCCCGACGCCGCATCCAGCCGCATCTCGGCGAACTGCGCGAGCAGGCTGCCCGCGCCCACCTTGATCGAGCCGCCCAGCCACCACTGCCGGCCATCCGGGCTGGCGAAGGCCCGGTCGACGTCGGCGTAGCCGCCCGACACCGAAACGGCGCCGAAGTCGTAGCGTGCGCCGATGGCCGCGTCGCGCCGGTTCTCGCGGTCGGTGTTGGTTGCGTTGGGCTCGACGCGCGTCTGGTAGGTCGCGCTCACCAGCAGCGGCCCCGACGACCACTCGGCGCCCAACCCGGCCATGCGGCCGGTCGTGCGCGGCGCCACCGCGATGCTGGTGCCACCGAAGCCCTCGCCGCCCGCGCTGGCCATGGCGCGCAGCGTCAGCCCGCCCAGGATCTTCGGCGTGGCGTAGAAGACGGCGTTGTCGGCACGGAAGAACTGGTTGCTGCTGCCGGTGAGGAACTGCGTGTTGTTCAGGTTGCCGTACAGCCCGAAACGCAGGGCATCGGTGGTGCTGAGCGTCCAGTACATCGGCGCGTAGTCCCGGCCGAGCGTCAGGCTCCCCCAGTGCGGGCTGGCCAGCCCGACGAAGGCGCGCCGCGAGAAGCCCGGGCCGCCGGTGGCCGTGTTCGAGAAGGCGCCCGTGTCGACCTGGAAGCCGGCTTCGAGGGTGAAGATCGCACGCAGGCCGCCGCCCAGTTCCTCGCTGCCGTTCAGCCCGAAGCGCGACGAACTCATGTAGCCCGAGTTCACGCGGATGGCAGACCCGGAATTCACGCCGTTCTGGTCGTAGGAGACGCCAGCATCGGCGATGCCGTACACGTTGACGCTGGTCTGCGCAGCAGCCGGCAGCGCCACGCAAGAGAGCGCCGCGGCGGCGAGGGGATTGAATCGCATCGAAAAGTGTCCGTTTGAGTTGACAGGAGGTGGGCAAGGCGCATGGCTCGCCCGGTCGGTGCCGGCTCGCGCCGGTCGTGGCAGCCGCCGAGTCTGACCGTCGGATGCGACAGTGCCATGAAGGGTGCGCGTCGTGCGTGGCATGGCGCGCCAAGGCCGGTCGCTTCAGAATCGAGCCTTCGCCGTTCCGCCCCGACCGAGGACCTCCCCGAATGACCGAAACGATCACGATGCGCGCTGCCTACTACGAGGCGCGCGGCCCGGCGCACGAGGTGCTGAGGGTCGGCCGCCTGCCCCGCCCGGAGCCCGGGCCGGGCCAGGTCCGGGTGCGCATCGCGATGTCCGCGGTCAACCCTTCCGACGTCAAGGGGCGCGGCACCTTCCTGGGCGCCACCGTCATGCCGTTCGCGCGCATCGTGCCGCACCAGGACGGCGCCGGCACCATCGACGCGGTGGGCGAGGGCGTGCCGGCCTCCCGCATCGGCGAACGGGTCTGGCTGTACATGAGCCTGCGCGGCAGCCCCATGGGCACGGCGGCCGAGTGGACCGTGCTGCCGGCCGAACGCGCCGTGCCGCTGCCCGCGCAGGCCAGCTTCGCCGACGGCGCCTGCCTGGGCATTCCCGCGATGACAGCCCACCATGCGCTATTGGCCGACGGGCCCGTCGCCGGCAAGACGGTGCTGGTCCAAGGCGGGGCGGGCGCGGTGGGCTGGTATGCGGTGCAGCTGGCGCGCTGGGCTGGCGCCGCCCGCGTGATCGCCACCGCCGGCCGGCCCTCCACGCAGGAGCGCGCCCGAGCGGCGGGTGCGCACGTGGTGCTCGACCGGCGCGCACCGGACCTGGCCGACCAGATCATGGCCGAAGCGCCGGCCGGCATCGACCGCATCGTGGAGGTCGACTTCGCGGCCAACCAGGCGTTGGACGCGCAAGTGCTGGCGCGCAACGGCGTGGTGGCCGCGTATGCGTCGGACACCGGCTACCAACCGGTGCTCGACTTCCGTGCCTTCATGGTCAAGAACGCGGTGTTGCGCACGTTGCTGATCTACGAGGCCGCGCAACAGGACCTGGATGCGGCCGCGCGCGACGTCAACGCCTGTGTTTCGGCCGGCCTGCTGGTCCACCAGGTCGACCGTATCCTGCCGCTGGAATCCATCGTGCAGGCCCATGAGGCGCAGGAGTCCGGCGCCCCGGTGGGCAAGATCCTGGTCGACCCCAACGAGGCCGCCGCGGGCGGTGCATCGCGATGAACGAGATCCTGACCCCCCTGGACGACGACGAGTTCTCTGAACTGGCCGAGTTCCTGGTGTCGGACAAGGTGCCCGACACCACCATGAGCGTGGTGATGCTCGATGGCTTCCTCACGGCCATCGCCTCCGGCCCGGGCGACAAGGCACCGGCCCGCTGGCTGCCCTGGATCTGGGACTTCGAGCGCGGCCAGGCCGCACCCGAATTGGCGCCCAATCAGGCGCGGCGGATCGCCGGGCTGGTGACGCGGCATCTCAACGGCATCGCCATGGCCTTCGCCGAGGAGCCCGAAAGTTTCGAGCCGCTCTTCGCCACCGACGAGAACGAGGAAGGCGACGAGTTCGAAGTGCCCGATGAGTGGTGCGCGGGTTTCCTGGCCGGCATGGCGCTGGACGAGCCCGAGTGGCGGCCGTTGCTCGAGGCGCATCCGGAATGGTTTGCGTCGCTGCGCCTGTACGGCACCGAGGAAGGCCATCGCACGCTCGAAGCGGACCCGCAGGCGGCGGGCGACGCGCACGAGGACCGGCTCGACGACATCATCGATTCGGTGCGGCGCATCCACATGCATTGGCTGGAGCGACGCGGTGGGCAGCCCGTGACGGCGCAGTTGGCGCAGCCGGCCACGGCACGGCGCGAAGGCGCGAAGGTCGGCCGGAACGATCCCTGTCCCTGCGGATCGGGGCGCAAGTACAAGCAGTGCCACGGCGCGTCCTGACGCGCCGCCCGAACGCCGGCCTCCGCCCGCACGTCGGCTCTTGATGCGGGTCAAGGCTCGGGTGTGCGAGGCCCGGCGCGGGCTCGCCGCCTGCTTCCCCGTTGCCAAGACACGAAATCGAACGCGACGGGAGGTGCGGCATGACAGCGATCACGAGGACGCTATTCGGAGAGCGATCACTCACCAACGTGGCCGCCTTGTACGGCGACCGGCAAGTCGCGCAGGCAGCCGCGGAACGGCTGGTCCGCACGGCCGGCTTGCAGCAGGCGCAAGTCCGGTTGCTGTCGCCCTCTGATGCCCGTGTCGCGCGGCAGGAGATCTTCGGACGCGCGCTCGAACCCGAGCAGCGCGGCATCTGGCACACGCTGCTCCGCACGCATGCGGTCGGCGGCGTGCTGGGCTTCGCGTTGGGCCTGTTGGTCTACTGGGCCTTCGTGTCCGGGAACAATGCCGCCGTGCTCGCCTCGCCGCGCATCAGCTTCACCGCGATCGTCTTCCTGGCCACGGCCTTCGGCTTGATGGTGGGCGGCTTCGTCGCGCTGCGCCCCGACCGGATCGCCTTGATCACGAACGTTCGGCGGGCGCTGCGCTCGGGGTCGTGGGCCGTCGTCGTGCATCCGCTCGATGACGACGAGGTCGAGCGCGTGATGCAGATGCTCGAGGACGGCAGCCAGCGCGTGATCCGCAGCCTTTGACGCTCGTTGTCGGAGAAACCCCACGCCGGTCGGGGGAACCGACCGATGCCGACGGCGGCGGTCACCGGCTACGTTCGCCGATGTGTGCCACGTTGCGGAAGGAGGCGCCAAGTGACTCCAGAGCTCCAACGAGCGCGCAGGGCGGTCGCCCCCGGACGGTCGTCGGTGCGGGTCGCGCCGGGCGCGGTGCAAGCGCCACGCACGGTCGCCGTGGGCAGCTTCCAATGCCGCCGCGCCACGATGGCTCAGGCCGCGTGCGCGCGCAGCGTGCGCCCGAACACGCTGCCCAACGAGTGCATGAGCTGCCGGCTGCGCGATTTCGGCCTGACCGTCGGCCTGGCCCCGACCGAATTGGACGAGCTCGACGACGCGGTCACCGCGCGGCGCAAGGTGGCTGCGGGCCAGACGCTCTATGCGGCGGGCGACGCGTTGCGCCACGTGTATGCGGTGCGCTTGGGCACGTTCAAGACGGCGCTGCGCACGGCCGACGGCCGCGAGCAGATCACCGGCTTCCAGTTGCAGGGCGAGTTGCTGGGCATCGGCGCCGTCGGCCTGGACCGCCATCTCACGGACGCCGTGGCGCTCGAGGACTCGGACGTTTGGATGATCCCGTACGCCCGGTTGATCGACGTGGGCCAACGCTTTCCGCGCGTGTCGCACAACCTGCAGCGCGTGCTGAGCCAGGAAGTGTCCGCGGCGCAGTCCACCATGCTGCTGCTCGGTCGGATGAGCGCGGAGGAGCGCATGGCGGCGTTCCTCCTCAACCTCGGGCAACGCTACGCGGCGCTCGGCTGGTCGGGCACCGAATACACGCTGCGCATGAGCCGCGAGGACATCGCCAACTACCTCGGCATCAAGCTCGAAACGGTCAGCCGCATGCTGGGACGGCTACAGGAGCGTGGGCTGGTCGAGATCCGCCAGCGGCAGGTCCGCATCCTCGACGCCTGCGCGCTCGAGCGCGTGTTCGACGCGTCGGTCAGTTGCGCCGAGTGAGACCAAGCCCTCGACCGGCCCGCTAGTCAAGTCCCGACGACCCCGTGTGGCGGCCGCGACGACGGCACGCTCGCGACCTGATGCGGTCGGTCCCGCCCGGTAGGACAATGCCAGGCAGACGACGAGGAGGGGGCGACCGTGACCGGAGCATTCCGCTGCTACCGTATCCACCAGGACGGACCGGGCCGCGTGCGGGCGGGCTTCGAGCACATCGCGCTGGAGGCCTTGGACGCGGGCGACGTGGTGATCGACAACCGCTATGCCAGCGTCAATTACAAGGACGCGTTGGCCGCGACCGGCCGCGGCCCCATCATCCGGCGTTTCCCCTGCATCGGCGGCATCGACGCCGCCGGCGTGGTGTTGTCGTCTGCCGATCCGCGCTTTTCGCCGGGCGACGAGGTCGTCGCCCACGGCCACGCGTTGGGCGTGTCGCGGGACGGGGGCTGGTGCGAGCGGGTGAGCGCACCGGCCGGCTGCGTCACGAAGCTGCCCACCGGGCTCTCGCTGCTCGAGGCCATCACGATCGGCGTGGCCGGCTACACTGCGGCCCTGGCGCTGGACCTGATGGAGTCCTTCGGGTTGGCGCCCAGCCAGGGCAAGGTGCTGGTCAACGGCGCCACCGGCGGCGTATCCAGCATCGTGATCGACCTGCTGGCGCAGCGCGGCTACCACGTCGTCGCCGTCACCTCCAAGATCGCGGAGGCCGACTGGCTGCGCGGCATCGGCGCGGCCGAAGTCCTGGCCGCGCAGGACTTGAAGATGGGCGACCGGCCGCTGGAATCGGCGCTATGGGCGGGCGCGGTGGACTCGCTGGGCGGCGAGCCGCTGGCGTGGCTGACCCGCACCATGCAGCGCGACGGGGTGATCGCCAGCATCGGCAACGCCGCCGGCGTCGAGCTCCGCACGACGGTCATGCCCTTCATCCTGCGCGGCGTGCGGCTGGTCGGCGTCAATTCCGACAACCCGCCTGAGACCACCGCGCGGCTGTGGTCGCGGTTGGCCAGCGACCTGCGCCCGCGCCACGTCCAGGCGATCGCCCGTGTCCACGCGTTCGACGACCTGCCCGATGCCATCGAGCAGGTGATTCAGGGCCGTGGCCGGGGCCGTGCCGTGATCCGGCTGCCGGGCGCGTAATTCCAAGATCCGCAGGTGCGCGTCGGCGCTTTTTTCCACGTCGACGGTATTTCCTCCATCCTTCACCCAGATCAACGCAAGGCCCAATTCTTGTTAGCGAACCACTACATCTAGTGGTCCAGCCCCGTGCAATGCACTATATGTACGGGTCGCGCATGAATCGCCATTCGACTCAGGCTTCCGCATGAACGACCGAACCGCAAACCTCGCCGCCCTCCTGCCCGCCCAGGAGATCTCCCTGGACGTGCTGTTGGAGAAGTACGCCAAGGGCTCCGAATCGACCATCGAGGAGGTCCGCATGCGCGTCGCGCGCGGCCTCGCCCAGGTGGAGCCCACCCCGCAGGCGCGCGAGCAGTGGGCGCGCCGCTTCTTCGACGCGATGAACCGGGGCGGCCTCATCCCGGCCGGTCGGATCAATTCGGCCACCGGCACCGATCTGCAGGCGACGTTGATCAACTGTTTCGTGCAGCCGGTGGGCGATGCGATCAGCGGGCGCGACCGCAATGGTCGCCCGGGCATCTACGACGCGCTGCAGCAAGCCGCGGAGACCATGCGCCGCGGCGGCGGCGTGGGCTACGACTTCTCCTCGATCCGGCCCAAGGGCGCGCGCGTCAAGACGACGCTGTCGTCCGCGTCGGGCCCCGTGTCGTACATGCATGTCTTCGACAAGAGCTGCGAGACGGTGGAATCGGCCGGCAGCCGGCGGGGCGCGCAGATGGGCGTGCTGCGCATCGACCATCCGGATGTCGAGGCCTTCATCCACGCGAAGGACAAGGGCGCGCTCACCAACTTCAACATCTCCGTGGGCGTGACCGACGCGTTCATGCAGGCGGTGCAATCGGGCGGCACGTGGCAGCTGGTGCACGAGGCCGAACCGGGCGACGAGCTGATCGCGGCGGGCGCCCACCAGCGCGGCGACGGCCAGTGGGTGTACCGCGAGGTCAAGGCGACGGACTTGTGGAACCAGATCATGGCTTCCACGTACGACCACGCCGAGCCGGGCATCTTGTTCCTCGACACCGCCAACCGCGACAACAACCTCGGCTACGTCGAGCACATGGAAGCTTGCAATCCATGCGCTGAACAGTTCCTGCCCTCTTACGGATGTTGTTGCCTCGGGTCGATCAACCTGACCGCGCACGTGCGCGATCCGTTCGGTGCCGAGCCGAGCTTCGACTTCGCGAGTTTCGCCAACACGGTAGCCGTCGCGGTGCGGCTGCTGGACAACGTTCTGGACACCACCTTCTGGCCGTTGCCCGAGCAAGCGGCCGAAGCCTCCGCCAAGCGCCGCATCGGCATCGGCTACACGGGCCTGGGCGACGCGCTGCTGATGCTCAAGCTGCGCTACGACAGCGCCGACGCGCAGGAGATGTGCGAGCGCATCACCGAGGCGATGCGCAACGCGTCTTACGCGGCTTCCATCGATCTCGCCAAGGAGCGGGGCCCCTTCCCTGCGCTGGACGCCGACCAGTACCTCGCGCCGCCCCGCTTCGCGTCGCGCCTGCCGCTGGACCTGCAGGCCGGCATCCGCGAGCACGGGCTGCGCAATTCGCACCTGATGTCGATCGCGCCCACCGGCACCATCAGCCTGGCGTTCGCCGACAACGCGTCCAACGGCATCGAGCCCGCGTTCTCGTGGAGCTATCAGCGCAAGAAGCGCATGCCCGACGGCAGCAAGCGCGAGTACGCGGTGGAGGACCACGCCTGGCGGCTTTGGCAGCACTTGCAGGGCAACCTGACGGACGAGCAGAAGAAGTCGGCCAAGCTGCCCGAACACTTCGTCACCGCGCTGGAGATCAGCGCGCTGGACCACATGAAGATGGTCGCGGCCGCGGCGCCCTACGTGGACAGCGCCATCAGCAAGACGGTCAACGTGCCGGCCGACTACCCCTTCGAGGACTTCGAGCACCTGTACCTGGAAGCCTGGAAGGCGGGCCTGAAGGGGTTGGCCACCTACCGGCCCAATTCGGTGCTGGGCTCGGTGCTGTCGGTGACGCCCGAGCCGTCCGCGGCGCAGGCCGATGGCGGCGCGGGTGGGGTGGGCGGGGCTGGTGTGGTGGGCGTCGAGTCGGGCAGCGCGTCCGGCCCGCAGGACGTGGTGGTGACGGGCCCGGGCCCCGACCACCGGCTGGTGATCGACGGCAAGAACGTCGCGCTGGCCAGCCTGCGCTCGCCGGGCCGTCCGACGCTGCCCGCGGGCGCCGAAGGCTGGGTGTCCGAGATGGTGGAGCACCCGCTCGGGTCCTTCGCGGTCTTCGTGTCGCACGAGACCCTCGCCGACGGCACGCGGCGCCCCTTCGAAGTCTGGGTCAACGGCAACGAAGCGCCCAGCAGCCTGGGCGCCATCGCCAAGACGCTGTCGATGGACATGCGCGCCGAAGACCGCGAGTGGCTGAAGCTCAAGCTCGAGGCGCTGGAATCGGTGATCGGCGACGACGCCTTCGAGATGCCCTTCCCGCCCACGGGCGCGCCCACGCGCATGCCCTCGCTGGTGGCGGCCATGGGGCGCCTCGTGGCTTGGCGCTGCCGCGAGTTGGGCGCATTGCCGCGCGCTGGCGAAATGCTGCCCACGCCCGTGGTGGACACGCTGATCTCCAAGATCGAGCCGCGCACCACGCCCGACGGCACCATGTCGTGGACGGTGGACGTGACCAACCCGGCCACCGATGACGAGTTCGTGCTGATGGTGCGCGAGTTGATCGTGGACGGCACGCGCCGGCCGTATTCCGTGTCGCTGGCCGGCGGCCAGTACCCGCGTTCCATGGACGGCCTGATGAAGCTGCTGTCGATGGACATGCGCGTGATCGACGCGGGTTGGATCGGCATGAAGCTCAGGAAGCTCCTGAGCTATGCCGAGCCGCGCGGCGACTTCATGACCTGGGTGCCGGGCCACAGCGGCAGCGACCGGCGCCAGCAGGTGTACCCGTCCACGGTGGCCTACGTGGCGCGCCTGCTGATCCACCGCTACCACATGCTGGGCATGCTGGACGCGGAGGGCTGGCCGGTGGACGGCGGCGGCGAGTTGGGCGCGCGCCCCGCCATGGGCGAGGGCAGCGCGCACAGCGGCGCCTACCTGGGCACGGCGGGCAAGAAATGCCGCGAGTGCGGCAGCCCGATGATGCGCCGAGACGGGTGCGACTACTGCACCGGCTGCGGCGCGATGGGAAGTTGCGGGTAAGCGGGACGGTCAGGCCTTGTCGCCGGCGTCCCTGTCCGAGCCATTGGACAGGGCGCCGGTCTTGGCCGCTCAGGCGCCCGCGTTCTTGCTTCCCGCCTTCTGCGCGCTCGTCTTTTTCGCCCCGCCGCGCTTTTCGTCCATGCCGAAGCGCCGTGCCGCCTTGGCGTCGCTGGTCACCAGCATCGCCACGTTGCGCGCCACCGGTTGCTCCAGCTTCACGCCGGCCGCGTCCAGCTTGGCCAATTGCTTGGCCAGCCGTTCCACCGCGCGCAGCGCCTGCTTGATGTTCTTCGCGCCGTCGGCCACGTTGCCCAGCGCGAGCTTCGAGCGGTACATCGCGGTCGGCGCCTTCGCGTTGCCGCGCGCAGGCGCCCGCGCGGCCGGGGCAGCCGCTTTCGCGGATCGATTCGTCTTGCTGGTGGTCGTCTTGGTGGCCATCGTGTTGGTTCTCCGTGTTGGTGCGGTGCGCACGCGCGCTTGTAACGCAATCCGTGCCAGCGTGCAAAAGCGACCATGCCGCGCGCCCGTCGGCCCGACCACGCCGCGGATGCAGGTACCGCCGAAGGCGTGGACGCGATTGGGTCCATAATCGCGACCCTTCGCCACGACCAGCCGCATCGCATGACGAACGACACCGTCGGACAGCCGGACCCCCTCGCCGAACACCGCGCCCTGGGCAATTGCCCGCCCAAGGACTGGGGCTTCATCCTCGATGACGCGCGCATCGAGCGGCTGCGTGAATTGCTCGCCGGCACCAAGCCGCTGCCCGCGTGGGCGCGCCGCGAATGCCAGCGCTACCGCATCTCGATTCCGCGTACCACGCCGATGGTGGCTTGATCTTCGCGCCCACTGCCTCCGACCCGCGCCGGGCAACCCGCCGAAACACCACGCGAAAATAAGTCAAATAAGACTGGCTTTGCCCGAGCCGGGGGCGCATACTCGCTCTTGCATTCGCATCAAGCTCTGTTCCGCAGTTCCGCGCAGTATCTAGCCACCCGCAAAGCTTCACGGGTGCGCGCCAGACTCTTCCGGTGGTCCATCTTGCTTCGTTATGCGCCCCGCGGGCGCACGCCCGTCTTCAACTTCCCTTAACGGAAAAAAGCAAAATGTCGACCACCAGCACCGGTATCGTCAAATGGTTCAACGACTCCAAGGGCTTCGGCTTCATCACGCCTGACGGCGGCGGCGCGGACCTGTTCGCGCACTTCTCCGAGATCCAAGGTTCGGGCTTCAAGAGCCTGCCCGAGGGCCAACGTGTCGAGTTCGTCGTGAAGCAAGGCCCCAAGGGCCTGCAAGCGGCCAGCATCCGCGCGATCTGAGCACGCGGCGTCGCGTCCTTCGGGGCGCGTCGCCCGGCCGGTCGTCAGCACGACGCGCGGCCCCGGTGGTGCAGGCGTTCGCCAGGCACTGCCGGGGCCGTGTCTCTTCGTGAGGGTCCTGGTCCTCCCGTGCGTTCCACGCTTTCGCGGCTCGCATGCCGCCACTCGGAGCATCATCCATGAACAAGAAAAAGATCACCGGCCCGCGTCGCGGTCCCGCAGCCGAATTGCGCTTCATGGCCGTGCATCCGGCGGCCGACCGCATCGGTTTCGACGGCCACTCGGGCGACGGCAAGCTGCACCGCTTCACGATTTCCGCGCAGGCGCTGCAGACCATCGCGGGCGGCGATTTCGCGCAGGACATCGAACCGATCCGCCTGTTCGAGCGTTGCAAGCCCACGATCTTCGGCGTGGCCTCGCGGGCTTTCGACGCGGGCGTGCGCGGCGATCCCATCGAGCTCAGCGCGGAGCTGTTCCGCCGCAGCCCGGCGGTTCGCTGACGCCAGTGCGCGGTTCGCCGAGGTCCGGGCGCGCTTCGGACTGACGTCCGCGCGCGCTGCTGTCCTGGCGCGCGCTGCACAGGGCAGGCCATGACCATCCTCGTTTCGCTGAAGATCAACGACGGCCTGGTGATGGCCGCCGACAGCGCCAGCTCCTTCGGCAGCGGCATGGTGTACTACCACGCCGACAAGATCGTGAACCTGCGCACCGGTTTGCCGATCGCGGCGATGGTCACCGGTGCGGGCGGCATCGGCAGCGAGTCGATCGACACGCTGCTGAAGGATCTGCGCGCACGCTTCGAGGGCCGAGATCCTGCCGGCAGCGAGCCGCCCCTCGACCCGGCCACCTACACGGTGCAAGCGGTGGCCGAGCGGGTGCGGGCGTTCCTGCTCGAGAAGATCCGCGCGCAGGCCACCCCGGTGCACACGCGCGTGCGCATCTGCGGCTATTCGGCCGGCCGGCCGCTGGCCGAGCTCTGGGAGGTGCTGTTGACCGGCGACGACGCCACGCCGCCCTCCTGCGTGCAGGCCGAGCACGAATTCGGCTTGCGCTGGGACGGCGAGTACGAGGCGTTGTCGCGCCTGGTGTTCGGCTTGGGCACGGGTTTCGACGACGCGGCCGTCGCCACCGGCATGCCGCCCGCGCAGGCGCAGGCGCTGCGCCGCGCGGTGGTGCCGCAGATGACCGAGCTGCTGTTCATCGAGGCGATGCCGATGCGCGATGCGATCGCGCTGGCGCGCTTCCTGGTCGAGACCACCATCGGCTTCGTGCGCTTCTCGGTCAACCGGCCCAAGCTGGTGGGCGGCGCGGTCGCCATCGCCACCGTGACCAAGCACGAAGGCTTCCGCTGGGTGCGCCGGGCCGAAGACTGACCCTCAGGGGTACAGCCCGCGCTCCTCGCGCGCCATCAGGATGCGCTCGCACGCCACCGCGAAGGTGGCGGTGCGCAGCGAGATCTTGTGCTCGTCGGCGGTGTCCCAGATGCGCTTCAACGCATTCACCATGATCTTGTCGAGCCGGACGTTGATCTCGTCCTCGCTCCAGAAGAAGCTGCTGAAGTCCTGCACCCACTCGAAGTAGCTGACCGTGACGCCGCCCGCGTTGCAGATGACGTCCGGCACCACCAGCACGCCGCGGTCGGCCAGCACGTCGTCGGCGGTGGGCAGCGTGGGGCCGTTGGCGCCTTCGAGCACCAGCTTGGCGTGCAGGCGCTTGGCGCGCGCCGCGTCGATCTGGCCTTCCAGGGCGGCCGGGATGAGGATGTCGCAGGGCACGTCCCAGAAGTCGTCCGCGGCGATCGCCTGGGCCCCGTGCAGGCCGGCGAAGCCCGCCACGCCGCCGTCGCGCCGCACGATCGGCATCAGTTCGGCCATGTCCAGGCCGCCTTCGTGGACGATGGTGCCGGTATGGTCCTGCACCGCCACGATGCGCGCGCCGGATTGCACGAAGAGCTCCGCCGCGGCCGAGCCCACGTTGCCGAAGCCCTGCACCGCCACGCGCGCGCCCTCCAGCGGCAGGCCGATGCGCCGCGCCGCCTCGCGGCCGGTCACGAACACGCCGCGCCCAGTGGCTTTCACCCGCCCCAGCGAGCCGCCCAGGTGGATCGGCTTGCCAGTGACCACTCCGGTGGCGGTCGACCCGGTGTTCATCGAGTACGTGTCCATCATCCACGCCATGACTTGCGCGTTGGTGTTGACGTCGGGCGCCGGGATGTCGCGCTGCGGGCCGATCACGATGCCGATCTCGCTCGTGTAGCGCCGCGTCATGCGCTCCAGCTCCTTGATCGACAGCCGCTTGGGGTCGCAGCGGATGCCGCCCTTGGCGCCACCGTAGGGCAGGTTGACCGCGGCGTTCTTGATCGACATCCAACCGGCCAGCGCCATCACCTCTTCCAGCGTGACGTCGGGGTGATAGCGCACGCCGCCCTTGCCGGGCCCGCGCGACAAGTTGTGCTGCACGCGGAAGCCCTCGAAGTGCGCCACGCTGCCGTCGTCCATCTCGATGGGCACGTCGACGATCAGCGCCCGCTTGGGCCGCTTCAGCGTTTCGCCCCAGCGGGCCAGCCGCCCGAGGTAGGGCAGCACGCGGTCGATCTGCGACAGGTACGTCTGCCAGGGGCTGGTCGGCTCCAGGCCGACGTACGAGAGCGCCGTGCTGGCGGCGGGCAGGTTGGACAGCTGCGGCGTGGGGCTCATGCGGGGTAGGCTCCCTGAAGCGGTTCGGCCTTATGGGGGCTCGCGCGACGCCCCATCGGTGTGTCTCGATCGTTTTACCACCCTGGTCGTGACGCGGGCCAGCAGAGCGATCATGAGACCATCCCGAACGATGAACGATCCGAAGCCGCCGCGCGCGACCGGCTGGAACCGATGGCTGCCGGGCCTGCAGACGCTTGCCCGCTATCGTGGGGAGTGGCTTCGGCACGACGTCACGGCCGGCTTGGCGCTCACCGCGGTGCTGGTGCCCGTGGGAATCGCGTATGCGGTCGCCTCGGGCGTGCCGGCCATCGCCGGTCTGTACGCCACCATCTTCGGGCTGCTGGCTTATGCCGTGTTCGGGCCCAGCCGCATCCTGGTGCTGGGGCCGGATTCGTCGCTGGTCACGCTGGTGCTGGGCGTGGTGTTGCCGCTGTCGGGTGGCGATCCCCAACGGGCGCTGGCGTTGGCGGGGATGATGGCGTTGGTCTCCGGTGCGTTGTGCATCCTCGCTGGCGTGGCCCGCTTGGGCTTCATCACCGAGTTGCTGTCCAAGCCGATCCGCCACGGCTACATGAACGGCATCGCGTTGACCGTGCTGGCGAGCCAGGCGCCGGCACTGCTGGGGCTGACGGCCGAGGGGGACCACCTCTTCGCGGTGGTCGGCGCGACCGCTTCCGCTGTGCTCGCCGGCCAGTTCAACTGGGTGTCGTCCCTGGTCGGCTTGGGTACGCTCGCCGCGGTGCTGTTGCTGAAGCGCAGCCGCCGCATCCCGGGCGTGCTGATCGCCGTGGCCGGTGCGACCACGCTCGTCGGGGCGCTGGATCTGTCCACGCGACACGGCGTGGACGTGCTGGGTGCGCTGCCGCAGGGCCTGCCGGCTCTCGTGTTCCCGTCGATCCGACCGGGCGACATGGGCGCAGTGCTGCTTGGCGGTCTCGCCGTGGCGCTGGTGTCGTTCGCCGACACGAGTGTGCTGTCGCGCAGCTACGCCGGCCGCACCGGCACGCGCGTGGACGCCAATCAGGAGATGGTCGGGCTCGGGGCCGCCAATCTGGCGGCGGGGCTCTTCCAGGGCTTCCCGATCAGCGCGAGCGCGTCGCGCACGCCGGTGGCCGAAGCGGCGGGTGCACGGACCCAGCTGGCCGGCGTGGTGGGAGCGCTCGCCGTGGCGGTGCTGCTGGTCTTCGCACCGACCCTGCTCGCTCACCTGCCTCGGTCGGCCCTGGCTGCCGTCGTGATCGCCTCGGCCATCGCGCTGATCGAGGTGGCGGACCTGCGCCGCATCCACCGCGTCCAACAGTGGGAATTCTGGTTGTCGATGGCGTGCTTGGCGGGCGTGGTCGTGTTCGGACCGATCCAGGGGATCGCGCTGGCGGTCGTGATCGCCGTCATCGAATTCCTGTGGGACGGCTGGCGGCCGCATTCGGCCGTCCTGGGGCGCGTGGATGGAATGAAGGGCTATCACGATGTCACGCGGCACCCCGAGGCCCGGCGGATCCCCGGCCTGGTGCTGTTCCGCTGGGACGCGCCGCTCTTTTTCGCCAACGCGGAATTCTTCCGCGAGAACGCGCTGGACGCCGTGGCCTCGTCGCCGACGCCCGTGCGATGGCTGGTCGTCGGCGCCGAGCCGATCACCAGCGTGGACGTGACAGCGTCCGACATGCTGGACGAGTTGGAGAAGGAACTGGCCGACGCCGGCATCGCGCTGTGCTTCGCGGAGATGAAAGGCCCCGTCAAGGACAAGCTCAAGCGCTTCGGTCTCTTCGGGCGGTTGGGCGAGGACCGCTTCTTCCCGACCGTGGGCCAGTCGGTGACGGCCTATCTCGAGGCGAACGCCGTCGAGTGGACGGACTGGGAAGACCGGGACGACGCGCGTCCTGGCGCTTCGTCTGCGCGCCGGTGACGGCCGTTCGTCCCAGCGTGAACAAGGACGTCGATTGTCATTCGGCCGGGCGCGGGTCAAGATCCGCGATCCACCGCGCGCGTTCCGCTAGGAGCCTCCATGTCCGCAGTCCTGCAACGGCCCGTCGCCCCGCCCCTGCTGCCCGATGGTCGCGTGTCCATCTACCAGCCCGAGCAGCCCGGCCTGATCTACCCCCAGTTGCCCGCCTTCAGCAGCGTCGACGCGCACCGGCAGCACCTCAAGGAGCGGCTGGTCGCCGCCTGCCGCGCTTTCGCCCTGGAAGGATTCGATTACGGCTTCGCCGGCCACCTGACCGTGCGCGACCCGGCCGACCCGGGGCTGTACTGGACCAACCCCATGGCGGTGCATTTCTCGCAAGTCAAGGTGTCGAACCTGATCTGCGCCGACCATGAAGGCCGGGTGGTGCAGGGCCGGCACGCGATCAACCGAGCCGGCTTCGTGCTGCATGCGGCCGTGCACGAGCATCACCAGGAGATCGTGGCGATGTGCCATGCGCACACGGTCTACGGCACCGCGTTCGCCGCCCTGGGCAAGCCGCTGGATCCCATCTCCCAGGACGCCGCCGCGTTCTTCGAGGACCACGTGGTGATCGGTGACGAAGCCGGGCAAGTGGCCGTCGAGGTGAAGGCCGGGCACAAGGTCGCCCACGCGTTCACCGGCGTGAAGGCCGCCATCCACCAGAACCACGGTCTGCTCACCGCCAGCCGCCACAGCATCGAGGCGGCCGCGTTCTGGTTCATCGCGCTGGAGCGCTGCTGCAAGCAGCAGTTGATGGTCGAAGCGACGGGCGCGACGCCGCGCCTGGTGTCGCCGGAGCGCTCGCGCTACAGCCGCGAGCACGTGGGCAGCGAGTACATCGGCTGGCTGCACTTCCAGCCGATCTGGGACCACCTGGTTGCGACCCAGCCGGACATGTTCGACTGAAGGACCTCAGCCCCGCCGCATCCCCGCCTGTCCGACCGCCGCGCGCAGGGCCTGCGCCACCGCTTCGGCTGCGGTGCCCACTCGTCGTCCGCGCCGCCAGGTCAACCCCACTGTGCGCGCCCAGCCGAGGCCCGGCACTTTCAGCGCCACCAGCAGTCCGGCGCGCTCTTCCCAATGGATCAGCTCGCGCGGCAGAAAGGTCAAGTGATCGGTCTGCATCGCCACCGTCTTCATCAGCACCGCCGACGTCGTCTCGATGCAGTCGTCGATCGGGTGCAGGCCGGTGTCCAGGAACAGCTGGTCCAGCGCGCGCCGCTCCAACTCGCGGCGCCGGGCCAGCACCCAGGGCCAGGCGAGCAGGTCGGCCGGCCGCACGGTGCGGCGTGAAGCCAGCGGGTGCGCGCTCCTGGCGACCACCGCGCCAGTGTCGACGTGCAGCGGCTCATGGTTCAGGTCCGGGTCGTGCGCAGTGGTCGGAATGGACGACAGCGCGAAGTCGATCTCTCCGGACTTGACCATCGGCATCAACGATTCGTTCAAGCCATACAGCACCGTGACCTGTGGGGCCTGGGGCGCCTGCCGCACCGCGTCCAGCGCCAGGGGCAATAGCCGCGTGGCTTCGGACGGCCCGCACCCGATGGTGCAGCGCAGGGCGCCCGCGCGCTGCGGCGCGGCGAGCCGCGCGACTTGGCGCATTTCCTCCTCGATCGCCTCCGCATGCGCGGCGAGCGCCTCGCCCAGCGCCGTGGGCCGCACGCCGAAGCGGCCGCGCTCGAGCAGCGGGCCGCCTACGGCCCGCTCGAGCGCCTGGATGCTGCGGGTCAGCGCGGGCTGCGTGAGCTCGAGCGTGGCAGCTGCCTCCGTGAGGCTGCGATGGCGCACCGCTGCCAGCAGGTGCGACAGCTGCCGCGTGTCCATCGGCTTGGTGTACGCCGGCATCTTGACTCCGGTGAGGCGAAACGTTGCGCGCCGCGCGAGGGTAGCCACGGCAGTGCGCCCGCAATGCATGCATCGCGTGCATGGAATTGAGCCGCGCAGTCATAGGTGAAGTCAAGCGTCCGCCGTAGTCTGGCCGCTTCTGCAAAGGAAGACGGCGCGCCGCTGCACCGGGCGCCGACCGCCAACCACGAGGAGTCATCCGATGATCGACGTGTCCCGCGTGGTCGAGCCCGACCGCGTGCATCGCAGCGCCTACACCGACCCCGGCGTGTTCGACCTGGAGATGAAGCGCATCTTCGAGCGGACCTGGGTCTATTGCGGCCACGAGTCGCAGGTGCCGAACCCGGGCGACTACTGGGCGGTGCAAATCGGCCGCCAGCCGATGGTGATGGTGCGCGACCGCGACCGCGCCATCCACGTGGTCTACAACCGCTGTCCGCACCGCGGCGTGCAGTTGGTGGGCAACCGCAACGGCAACACCGGCAGCGCCTTCGTGTGCTCGTACCACGCGTGGAGCTTCCACCTGGACGGGCGCATCCGCGCCATCCCGCTGGCCGAGGGCTACGAGGGCACGCGGCTGACCCGCGACAACCCCGACTGCAGCATGCGTGCGGCGGCGCGCGTGGACAGCTACCGCGGCTTCGTGTTCGCCAGCTTGTCGCCGGAGGGCGAATCCCTTGCCGACTTCCTGGGCGAAGCCAAGGTGGCCTTCGACGACATGTGCGACCGCTCGCCGGTGGGCGAGGTGGAAGCGGTGCCGGTGTGCCACCGCGTCGTGCAGCATTCCAACTGGAAGTTCTTCATGGAGAACCAGTTGGACGCGTTGCACCCGTCGGTGACGCACCAGTCGACCGGCGTGGCGGCCGGCCGGGTCGAGAAGCGCGTCAAGGAGACCCAGGGCGCAGCGCCCCTGTACTACCACTACCTGTCGGCCTTCGCGTCCAGCTTCAAGCAGTGGGACCAGGTGCAGACGCTGAACTTCCCGCGTGGCCACGGCATCCTCAAGGGCTACATGGGGCTGCGTCCGCAGGACCCTGACACGCTGGAGCACGAGGCGATGCTGAAAGCCGCCTATGGCGAGGCGCGCGCCGAAGAGTACCTGTCGCGCAACATCCACCACGTGCTGGTGTATCCGTACCTGTCGGTGCAATCGCCGCTGCAGCAGTTGCGCTGCCTGCGCCCGCTGGCGCCCGACCGCACGCTCTCGGAGATCTGGCACTTCCGCCTCAAGGGCGCGCCCGAAGCCATCTACCGCCGCAGCCTCTGGTACTTCAACCTGGTGAACTCGCCCGCCACGATGGTCAATGCCGACGACCTGGAGAACTGGTCCAAGGGCCAGTGGGGCCTGCAGTCCGACGGCGGCGACTGGGTGAGCTTCCACCGGCACCATGGCCGCGACGAGCAGCACGGCGACGCGGTGCATTCCACCTTCGGCACGTCCGAGGTGGTGATGCGCAACCAGTTCGCGGCATGGTCCAAGTATCTGCAACCCGCCCAGGAGGCCGTGCGATGAGCGGCGACACCACCACCGGCCGCAAGTCCACCCACGGCAGCGCGATCCCTAGCGCGGGCGTGGACTTCGCGCGGCTACTGTCCGACCCGGTCGTCATCGAGGGTGATGCGGCCGGCGAACGCACCGGCGCGCAAGCCATCGAACCCGGACACACACCGCGCGCGATGCCGCGCGCGACCGACCTGCCACGCTCGGGCCTGGTGGCCTCCGAGGCGGGCGGCGTCGACCTGCAGCGCGAAGTCGAGCAGTTCCTGTTCCGCCAGTCCGAGCTGCTCGACGGCAAGCATTGGCAGGCTTACATCGACTGCTTCTCGGAAGACGGCGTCTACTGGATGCCTGTCGCGCCGGAGCAGACCGAGTGGGACGGAACGCCGTCGATCTTCGCGGAGGACCGCGCGATGATGGAGATCCGCATGGGACGCGTGCTGCACCCCAACGCGTGGTCCCAGGCCCCGATGTGGGAAACCAACCACGTGGTGGGCAATGTCGCCATCGAGGCGGTCGCCGGTGGCGAGGTGCGCGTGCGCTCGCGCTTCCACATGATGGAGCTGCGGCGCGACACGATCCGCCATTTCGGCGGCACCTACCGGCACCTGCTGGTCCGCGAGCCGGGCGGGGCGCTGCGCATCAAGCTGCAGCGCGTGGATCTCTTCAACGGGCAGGCGCCCTTCGACTACGTGCTGCAGGTCTGGGTTTGAACGGAGCCACATGGCGATGAACGCGATCCGATCGATGCTGGCCTTCGCCACCGCGCTGTTCGCGCTGGCGGCGCCCATGTCCACCCAGGCGCAGACGCAGGCGCCGCCACCGGGCGGCCCGGTGCGCATCGGCTTCATCAGCACCTTGTCCGGGCCCGGCGGGGCGCTGGGCGCAGACATCCGCGACGGCTTCATGCTGGGCATCCGCCATGCGGGCGGCAAGCTGGGCGGCCTGCCGGTGGACCTGTCCATCGCCGACGACCAGCAAAAGCCGGACGTGGGCGTGCAGGTGGCGCAGCGCATGGTGCAACAGCACCGCGCGCATTTCGTCACCGGGGTGGTGTTCTCCAACGTGCTGCTGCCGATCGCCCCGGCGATCCTGGAGTCGCGCACCTTCTACATCAGCCCCAACACCGGACCCACCGAATACGCGGGCGCGAAGTGCCATCCGTTCTTCTTCGTGACCTCCTGGCAGAGCGAGGACGTGCCGGCGGCGATGGGCAAGTTCGTCAACAGCCGCGGCTTCGACAACGTGATGCTGCTGGCGGCCAACTACGCGGGCGGGCGCGAATCCCTGGCCGGCTTCAAGCGCGAGTACAAGGGAAAGATCTCCGACGAGGTCTACACCGCGCTCGGCCAGTTGGACTACTCGGCGGAGCTGGCCACCATCGCCGCCAAGAAGCCGCCGGCGCTGTTCGTGTTCCTGCCGGGCGGCATGGGCATCAATTTCATCAAGCAGTTCGCGGGCGCTGGGCTGTCGCAGCACACGCAGCTGGTGCTGCCCGGTTATTCCGCCGACGAGGACACGATCCGGCCCGTGGGCCCGGCGCTGCTGGGCACCATCAATTCCTCCCAGTGGGCGCACGACCTGGACAACCCGGCCAACCGCCGATTCGTGGCCGACTTCGAGCGCGAGTACAAGCGCCTGCCCACGATGTACGCCTCGCAGGGCTACGACACGGCCATGCTGATCGACTCGGCCATCCGCCGCGTCAAGGGCAACCTCGAGGACAAGGAAGCGCTGCGGCGCGCGTTGCTGGCGGCAGACTTCAAGTCGGTGCGCGGCGCCTTCAAGTTCAACAAGAACCAGTACCCGATCCAGGACTTCTACCTTCGCATCGTGCGCAAGGACGAGCAGGGGCGCATCACCAACCGCACCATCGGCAAGATCTTCGAGAACCACGCCGACCCGTTCGCGGCCGACTGCAGGATGTGAGCGCGCCGCGGCCGCCGGCACGCACCGCGCCAACGCGCTGGTTGCGTGCGGGCGACCGCACGCGCACCATGGCGAGGCCCGTCGGGCCGATCCGGTCAAGGGCGCACGCCGGGCGATGACGCGGCCGCGTGGGGCCGGTGAACCAACAAGAGCGAGGAGACGATTCATGATGACGCATGGACGACGGGCGCTTTTCGGCGCCATCGTCGGCGTGGCCGTGCTCGGCCTGGCCGGCTGCGGCGATGACGACGACGACGGTGGTGGCCAAGCCGCGGCGGTCAATCCGCAGCAGGCCTGCGACGCGCTCGCCGGCCAGTCGGTCGGCGGAGCCGCGATCAGCGCGGCAACGCTCGTGGCCGCCACGGCGACCACGCCCGAGCATTGTCGCGTCGCAGGACGCCTGCCCACGAAGTTGAACTTCGAGATCCGCCTGCCGAGCAACTGGAACGGCAAACTGCATTTCGGCGGCGGGGGCGGCTTCAACGGCGCCATCCCGGGGCCCGATGCCAACGCGCTGTCCAAGGGTTTCGCCAACGTCAGCAGCGACTCCGGCCATGCCGGCAACCCAGCCTCCACGCCGCTCAACAGCCCGGTGTTCGACGCGAGTTGGGCCTTGAACGATCCCGAGGCGCTCAACAACTTCGCCTATCTGTCGACGCCCACCGTGATGGCCGCAGCCCGCGAGATCGTCCAGCGCCGCTACGGTCAGCCGGCCACGCGCGCTTATTTCGAGGGCTGTTCCAACGGCGGGCGCGAGGCACTGATGAATGCGCAGCGCTTCCCGAACCTGTTCGACGGGATCATCTCTCGCGCACCCGCCTACAACTTCACGGGCCTGGTGGGCGGCGCCTTCAACCGCAACCAAAAGGCGTTTGCCGCACCCGGCGGGGCGTTCACCGCGGGCAAGATCACCGCGCTGTCCACCGCCGTGCTGGCCGCGTGCGACACGGTGGCCGCCGATGGCGTTCGCGACGGCGTCGTCTCGAACCTGCAGGCCTGCAGCTTCAATCCCGCCTCGTTGCGCTGTCCGGGCGGCGCAGACACAGGTGACACGTGCCTGTCGGACGCGCAGATCAACGCGGTCAACACCTGGATCTCGGACACCTCGGTCGCTGGTGGCGTGGTGGCCAATCGCGGCTGGCCGCTGACCGGCAACGAATCCGACCCGGGCGCCTGGCCCACGTGGGTCACGGGCGCGCCGCCGAGCGCGCCGCCGAACGCATCCCTGCAATTCCAGTTCCAGGACCAGTTCATCAAGTACATGCTGGCCAAGAACCCGGCCATCAACTCCTTGGCGTATTCACCGGACGCCAACGCCGGCGCGGTGCAGGGCGTGTCGGCGGTGATCGATGCCGCCAACCCGAATCTGTCGTTGTTCAACGCCCGCGGCGGCAAGTTGATCCTGTGGCACGGTGCCAATGATTCGGCGATCAGCGTCAACGGGACGACCCAGTACTACCAGCAAGCGGTGGCGGCCGCAGGCGGACAGGCCAACGCCAACCAGTTCATGCGCTACTACGTCGCACCGGGCGTGAACCACTGCGCAGGCGGACCGGGCGCTGACCGGGCCGATCTGCTGGCCGCGCTGGACGCCTGGGTGACGAGCAACGCGGCACCGGCCGACCTGACCGCGACCCGCGCCGACGCCCAAGGCGCCGCCACGCTGGCGCGGCCCCTGTGCGTCTGGCCGCGATACCCGCGCTACAACGGCAGTGGCGACGTGAACGCGGTCGGCAGCTACACCTGCACCGCCCCCTGAAGCGGGCGACGCCGTGCTGCATTCGCCCGCCGCCGAGCGCAATGCCGGTCCGATCCTGTCGGTGCTCCGTCGCACGCTGCCCCAGGCGGGCAGGGTGTTGGAGATCGGCAGCGGCAGCGGGCAGCACGTCGTGCATTTCGCGCAGGCCTTGCCCGCGTTGCGCTGGCAGCCCAGCGACCCGGACTCCCAGGCGCGCGCCAGCATTGCGCACCGGGTCGCCGCGGCGGGCCTCACCAACGTCGAGCCGGCGCTGGCCATCGACGCCCGTGCGCGTCCCTGGCCGGTCGCCGCGGCCGACGCGGTGCTGGCGGTCAACGTGATCCACATCTCGCCTTGGGAGTCCACGCAAGCGCTGCTGGAGGAGGCCGCACGGCTGCTGCCGTCGGGCGGCCCGCTGGTGCTCTACGGCCCCTATCGCCGAGACGGCGCGCACACGGCGCCCAGCAACGCCGCGTTCGATGCCGACCTGCGGGCACGCGACCCGTCCTGGGGCGTGCGCGACCTAGAGTCGGTGGAGACGCTGGCGTCGCAAGCCGGGCTCGCGCTGGACGAGGTCGTCCAGATGCCGGCGAACAACCTGATCGTGGTGTTCAGGCGCGCGGCCACCGGCTGAGGCCGGCCGCTTCCGCTCACGCCGCGCATGCCCTCCGCGCACGAGCACGATCATGCGGGTCGCCCTTTACTTTTCGCCCTCGCCGGGCGGGGCATGGTGGCGGTTCGGCGCGCGGTGGCTCGGACGCGACCCGGCGTGGGTGCGTCCGGGCAACGCGCCCGGCGCCGCTGCGTATCCAGCCTGGCCGTCGCAGGGCTGGAGCGAAGCCCAGCGGACCCGCCTGGCCACCGAGCCGCGCCGCTACGGTTTCCACGCGACGCTGGTGGCTCCGTTTCGGCTCGCCGCGGGCGCACGCATCGAAGACGTTTCCGACGCGGCGCGCGACTTCGCCGCGCGGCATGAGGCAGTGCGCGGCGTGGCGCTGCACGTTTCCGAAGAGGCGGGTTTCGTGGCGTTGCGGCCGGCGCATGCCTCGCCGGCGGTGGATGCGCTAGCCTTCGACGCGGTGCGGCACTTCGACCCGCTGCGTGCGCCGCTGGATGCGGCCGAACGCGAGCGCCGGGCGCGAGGGTTGGACGCGCGCCAGCGGCAGCTGCTGGACCGTTGGGGCTACGGCCGAGTCGCCGACCAGTATCGCTTCCACCTCACGTTGACGGACAAGCTCGACGCAGCCGAGCGGACGCAGGCGGCCGAGGCCGCGCGGCGCGTGCTGGCCGCGCAGGGGTTGCACGCGATCGACGTGGACGGTCTGTCGATCTTCGTTGAGGGCGAGGACCGGGTGTTCCGGATGGTGCAGTGGCGCGAGCTGGCGATCAGGCCAGGGGCAGCTCGACCGTGAAGGTACTGCCCGACCCGAGCCCCTCGCTGGCGGCAGTGAGCGTGCCGCCGTGCAGTTCGACCAACCGGCGCGCAAGGGTCAGCCCGATGCCCAGGCCGCCGAAGCTCCGAGGCTCGGCCGCCTGGTTGAAGAGCTCGAAGATGCGTTCCAGATGTTCCGGCGAGATGCCGGCGCCGTTGTCGGCCACCCCGATGCTCAAGCGGCGGCCCGCCTGGGCGACCTTCAACCGGATGGCGCCGCCGTTCGGCGTGTAGCGGGCCGCGTTGGTCAGCAGGTTGCTGACCACCTGGGCAAGCCGCACCTCGTCCACCAGGACGGGCGGCACGTCCGGCGGCACCTCGGCGGTGAACCGGTGCCCGCGTGCCTCGATGAGGGGTTGACTGATCTCCACGGCGCGCTCGACCACCGCGGCGATCGGCACGGGCGCCCGCCGCAGCGTCATCTTGCCCCCGCGCACGCGCGCGATGTCGAGCAGGTCATCGACCAAGCGCCGCAGCTGGCCCACCTGCCGGCTGATCACCCCGCGCGCCATCCGCACCGGGCCCTCGGGGGCGTCGGTGCGGTCCAGCACCTGCAGCGCGCTCACGATCGGTGCCAGCGGGTTGCGCAACTCATGCGACAACATGGCGAGGAACTCGTCCTTGCGGGCGCTTTCCTGTGCGAGCTCGGCGCCCAGCTCCTGCTGGCGCGCCAAGGCCCGCCGCAATTCCATCTGCGCCATCACTTGGCGGGCCAGGGTGGTCATCGCCTGGCGCTGCAGGCTCGACAGCTGGCGCGGATGATGGTCCAGCACGCACAAGGTGCCGATCGGGTAGCCGTCGGGCGTCATCAACCGGGCGCCGGCGTAGAAGCGCAGATTCGGGTCCGACCGGCACAGCGGGTTGTCTCGGAAACGTGCGTCCTCGAGCGTGTCGGGGACGAGGACGAAGTCGTCCTGCAGGATGGCGTGCGCGCAGATCGACGTGTCCAGCGGCGTCTGGCGCACGCCCAACCCGACCTCGGACTTGAACCATTGGCGGTCGCGGTCGATCAGGTTGATGACCGAGATGGGCGCTTCGCAAAGCGCGCTGGCCAGTTGCGTGACTTCGTCGAAGTCGGGTTCGGCGGGGGTGTCGAGGATGTGGTAGCGCTCCAATGCTACCAACCGCTCTTGCTCCTGCGGATGAGGAGATGCCTTCATCGGCCGCCGTGTGCGCGGTGAGCGCGGTAGATCCGTAGATGCCGGCCGCGGGCGCCGGTCATGCAGGGCTGCTCCGCGGCCGGATTGGAGGCATCCTCGGATCTCGACCGAAGACAGCCAAAGCGAAACCATTGAAAGTACGGCGGGGTGTCTAGTCAGCCAAGGACAACCCTACCCCGAGCATGGTCTGCCGGAAGTTGTAGTCGAGGAGGTTGGCGCCCCAGCCGTGGAAGAGCTGCAGGTGCGCGTTCAAGCCGCCGGCCAGTGGCGAGCTGAGATCGACGCGCACCGAGCCACGGGAGCGGTCACCGACACGCAGGCTGTGGCGCGCCGTCACGGTCAGGTTGCGGCCTGCGATGCGCCGCCGCGCGACCAGCTCGCCGCGGCCGACGAAGTCCTCGATGTCCGGGTTGTCGTCTTCGTCCGGCCGCTCGCGTAGCCGCCACCAGGGCCGCAGCATCACGCTCCAGCCGCCGGCCTCGAACCCCAGCAGCCCCTCCACCCGGTTCCAGCTGCGCGAGTACGGCAGGGCCTGTCCGTTGGATTGGTGCGTCAGCCCCAGCCCCGCCATGCGTAGCGCCACGGGGCCTAGCCGCAAGGCCAGCGGCGTGACCACGATGGCCTCGGGCTCGTAGTCGGTGACCCGGAAGGGCGAGGACGCGCTGCCGTTGAAGGCCTGCCAGTACGACACCTGGGTGTACGCGAGCCAAAGGTCCGCGGACGATCCCAGGATGCCTTCCCAAGCCTTGGTCTTGAGGCTGAGTTGCAACTTGAGTTCGGCTCGCATCAGGTCCAGCGACCGGGCTGCCTGGTTGTCCGTCGAAGGCGAGGTCGGCAGGGCGTTGATGTCGCTGGTGCCCGTGACCAGCGCATACAGCGGGCGATGCCGCCGCAGGCCGAAGACGCCGCGACGGTAGCGCGGCTCGAGCTCCCAGAGTTCGGCGAGGCTGCCGTCACGAGCGTCCGGGCCGAAGGCGGCGAAGGGGCGGTCGCGGGGTTCGGGGCCGCGTGGAGCCGTGACGTCTTGCGGCGGCGCAAGAGATGCGGACGCACCAGCCGACGCATCGGACTGCGCACGAGCCGAGTGTGGCGTGAGGCGCCCAGCCGCGCGGTCATAGCAAGCGAGGCGCTCGGCGTCCGCGCTGATCCGGACGCAAGCGGAACCTTCGGCCGACGCAACGCGGCTGATGGAGACGGCGATGCAGGCGGGCAGGAGCGCCGACACGCGAAGTGCCCGAGCCGAGCGACGAATCATCATCCCGACAGTGTCGTGCAAAACACGCGCTTCTATCTTGCTGCTGGCGGGGTGTGGTTCGGCCGAGTCAATCCCAGGAAGAACCAGCCTTGCATGCTGCCATCCGGGCCCGGCTGAAACGTGAACTCTTCTTTCCAGCTCGCCACGTGGTCGTCGCTGGGTTTGCCTCGCTCGCTCGACACCGCCAGGTGTTCGAACCGTTCGACTCCGGGGTCGTCGTACACATCGAGGTGGAGCATGCGGACCTCGTCGCCGGGCGAGGCACGCGCACGAAGCTCCTGTGGAACCTTCAGGCTGACTCGTACGGGAATCGCGGGCTGCTCGCCCCCCAGCACCACGCGAAGTTCGTGGACGGCCCTGGCCCGAACGCCGAGTTCGGGGCCCATCCAGGAGAACGTGTGGGCGATCTCGGTGTCCTGCGCGCGACTGAGAGTGACGGAAGTCGGGCGGGCGAAGGTCTCCGGCAGGAACCTGACCGAGCCCACGCCAGCCAGCTCGACGGTGCCTCCGGCCGGCCCGATCAACGCACGCCCGTTGCCGGCATCGCTCATGATCGTCGAGCCGGGTTGCGCTCGGTTCAGGTCGACGCGTCCGGTGCCGGACGCGGTGCCGCTTGCGCCGGCGACGTCAGTCCCGCTCAACGAGGCGGTTCCGACCACGCTCGCCGAGTGCGACGTCGCGCCCGGTGCCGGGCTGGAGCCGCCGTCGCAACCCGCGGCGGCCACGAGCATCATCAAGAGGACCGTGAAGGTCTTCCGGAACGCCAGGTCGGACTTCACTGGCCGACCACGAGGTCGTATTCCAGGCTTTCGCCCAGCTTGACGGTGCCAGACACCAGCTTCTGGCCGTCTACGCGTATGCGCGGATCCTGCGACGCCACCTCGAAGGTTCCTTGACCATCCGGTGCAGTCAGGATCGATACCGCGATGCGATACGTGCCGGCCCGCAGTCCGCCGAGCGAGCAGGCATTCGCCTCGCCGATCCGGGTACGGCAAATCGTGCGGCCCCCGAGGGAAACGGCGAACGCGTCGTCATGGAGGCTGCCGTTGTCGCGCACGACCAGGCTCCCGCCCGGCATCTGCGCCAAGCAGGGTTCAGGGTCCACTTTGTCGTCCGTCTCGAAGATGCTGCCCGCGGGGGCGTACTCGAGGTGCAGGTGCGGGCCGCTGCTCGTTCCTGTGTTTCCGGAATAGCCGATCAAGTCGCCAGCGGCGACGCGCGCTCCCTCGGGCACCGCCGCGCCGCCATGCCTGAGATGCGCGTAGAGCGTCGAACCCATCCCGAACTCGTGGTGCAGGACGATGTACTGGCCCCAACCGATGTAGTTGCCTCGGCCGTCGACTTGGCGGCGGATCCGGACGACCCCGCCGGCCGCGGCGCGAACCGGCGTACCGATCGGCACGCCGAAATCCAGGCCCAGGTGTCCTCTGCTGGCCCCTGGGACCGGTGCCCGCCGGGGCCCGAAGCGCGAAGTGATCGCGAAGCGCAGGTCGACCGGTGGCATCAGGAAGGTGCCGGCGCACGTGTGCGACTGGTCGAGCTTGCCAGCGACGCTCGGGCCTCCCCACTGCTTCTCACCCAGCACCGGGTCAGGCGCGACGCCCGAGCGCGGCTCCTTCGTGCTGGGTGCGCCCAGCGGAGCCGAAGGGGTCAGGCCCAGGTAGAACCACCCTTCGAAGCGGCCATCGGCACGCGGTTGGAACGCCTCTTTCGGCACACGCGCGGTGATCGACGGGTCGCCGGGCCGTCCGCGCGTGCTGGTCAGCTCCGTGGTCTCGAGCCGTTCGTCGCCGTCGTCGTAGACGTTCAAGTAGAAGAGCCTGATCTCGTCCCGTGGCCCGGCTTTCGCACGCAACTCGGGCGGTACTTCCAGTCGAACCTCGGCATCCCCGGTCGGCTGCTCCGAGCCCAGCAGCACGTGCATTTCATGAGGCGCCTTGACCTCGGCGCCGAACATGACGCCGGTCTCTTCGAAAATCCGCGCGATGTGCGGATCGGTCGTGCGGGACAACTCGATGGCGGCGGCCGTCGGCATGGTGTCGGGCAGCAGCCGGATCGCTCCGACGCCGGCGAGCTCGATGCCGCCGCCGGTGGGACCGATCGTCGCTCGGCCATTGGCAGGTCCCGCGACGGCACCGGCGCTCGAGGGGCTGCCCACCGATCCGCTGCTGGCCGTTGCTTCGGTCCCGCCGACGTCCGGGGCCGATGCGTCAGGACTGCCGGCAAGTGAGCCCGCGGCCGCATTGCCTGTTTGTGTGCCGCCTCCGGGCCCCTCGCTCGCTCCACCCCCGCACCCCGCCAAGGCCATTCCTGCCGCCATGCACGCCGCCAGTGCCCGCCATCCCGCCCGCCCGCTGCCCATCGACCGCTCCGCTCGACATTTCGTGAGCGGCAAATGTTGGTGGCAGCGGGTCGGACGCACCATTGGACCGACGGCCGAAGCCGAAGGCACGAGTCGGCAGGCCCCCGCGCATCGGGGTTCACCCTGCCCCGGGGTGCGCTTGCGCACTGCCGCAAAACAACCGACTATCCACCGAAGCTCGCGCGGTGCCGCCGATCGAACGCCTTTCGCGATCGACGCAGCCCGTGGCGTCGGGGGACCCCTGCATGACCGAGCACATCGTCCTGACATCGCACACCGGCAACCGCAAGGCCGACCCGGCCTACGCGATCCACTGGGGCGCACCCACGGCGGCCGAGCGCGGCCCGGTGGTGGCCACGTTGACCAATCCCGCGCACCGCAATGCCATCGGCACGCATTCGGGCGCCTACGCGGTGTACCGCGCGCTGGCGATCGCTTCCGGCGCCTTGCAGCGCGACCATCGCCCGGACCTCACCGACACGTCGCCTTCCGAGGCCATCGGCCCGCACCCGCAGTGGGCCGAGCCCGACCGCATCGTGTCGCTCGACCCCTGGGGCCACCTGGTGTCGCAGGCCTTCGCCGACCGCATCGCCGCGGGTGCCGACATCCGCCCCACCATCGCGGTGACGCGAGCGCACATCAACATGCCCGAGCTGGCCGCAGCCATCGCGGCGGGGCGGCTGCGCCCGGACGGCGAGCTGCTGGCGGCCAACGGCGACGTGCGCGTCACCAAGGCCGCCATCGACCCGGTGTGGTACCTGCCCGGCCTGGCGCACCGCTTCGGGATCAAGGAAAGCGCGCTGCGCCGCAGCCTCTTCGAGCAGACCGCCGGAATGTTCCCCGAGCTGGTCACGCGGTCCGACCTGAAGGTGTTCCTGCCGCCCATCGGCGGCATGACGCTCTACTTCTTCGGCGATGTCGCCAAGCTCGGCAAGCCCGACACGCACGTCGCCTGCCGCGTGCATGACGAGTGCAACGGCTCGGACGTCTTCGGATCGGACATCTGCACCTGCCGGCCGTACCTGGCCCACGGCATCGAGGTCTGCATCGAGATGGCGCAGCAAGGCGGCGTGGGGCTGGTGGTCTACAACCGCAAGGAAGGGCGCGCGCTGGGCGAGGTCACCAAGTTCCTGGTCTACAACGCCCGCAAGCGGCAAAAGGGTGGTGACCGCGCCGAGACTTACTTCGCGCGCACCGAATGCGTGGCGGGGGTCCAGGACCTGCGCTTCCAGGAACTGATGCCGGACGTGTTCCACTGGCTGGGCATCCGCCGCATCGACCGGTGGGCCTCGATGAGCAACATGAAGCACGACGCGCTGACCGCGCAGGGCATCGAGGTGGTCGAGCGCGTGCCGATCCCCGACGCGCTGATCCCGGCCGACGCCCGGGTCGAAATGGACGCCAAGCGCGCGGCCGGCTACTTCACCACCTGGACCCCGGACGACCGAGAGCTGGCGCAGCCCAAGGGTCGCGGGCTCGACGAATAGGGGCGCTGGCGTTGGCTTCGCTGATGGACCTGCCGCCCGACCACCCGGCCGCCGTGCTGCTGTCGGCCGACGCCGTGCGCGCACGTTGCGCCCAGATCATGGCCCGGTGCGAGGCGGGTGAATCTCCACACTTCCAATGGCGGCCCGAGCGCCTGGCCGCCACGGCCGACTATGTGGTCGACACCATCCGCGCGCGGCATCCCGACCTGCGCGTGCCCTACCACAGTCGTTGGCGCCATTTCGAGGCGGGCGGTGTCGACCGCTGGGCAGCCTTGGCCGACCGGCACGGCTTGCACGGCGAGGCGAGGGCGCGCGCGCGCATCGACCTGGTGGTGCCCAGCGTGCTGCTGGACGCCGGTGCCGGCCCCGACTGGCACTACCAGGACGCGGCGCACGACATGCGGCTTGCGCGCTCCGAAGGCCTGGGCGTGGCGAGCCTGGCGCTGTTCGCCGCCGGTGCGTTGTCGGACGATGCGCGCGATCCGCTGCGCACCGACGCGGCGGCGCTGTCCCGCGTCACGCCCGCCACCATCGCCGCGGCCTTCCAGGTGTCGCCCGCCAACCCGCTGGTGGGCCTGGAGGGGCGCGCGGCGCTGTTGGCGCGGCTGGGCGCGGCCATGGCGCAGGCGCCTGCGGCCTTCGGCCAGCCCGCGCGCCTGTCGAGCCTGTTGGACGCCTTGCGCGCCCGTGCGCCGGGCAACCGCTTGGCCGCGTCCGATCTGCTCGGGCTGCTCTTGCGCGCATTGGGCAGCGCCTGGCCCGGGCGCGCGACGCTGGATGGCGTGCCGTTGGGCGACTGCTGGCCGCATCCGGCGGTCGACGCCGCCATCGCGCCCGGCTTCGTGCCGTTCCACAAGCTCACGCAGTGGCTGGCCTACTCGCTGCTCGAGCCGCTGGAAGAAGCCGGCTTGGAGATCACCGGGCTGGAAGCCTTGACCGGCCTGCCGGAGTACCGCAACGGCGGGCTGATCCTGGACACGGGCTTGCTGGTGCCGCGGCAGGAGGGTTTCATGCGCGATGCGCTCGCGGTCGACGATGCGGCCGTGATCGAGTGGCGCGCGCTCACCGTGATCGCGCTGGATCGGATCGCCGATGCGGTGCGCCAGCGCCTGGGGCTGGACGCGCGGGCCTTCCCGCTGGCGCGCGTGCTGGAGGGCGGCACCTGGGCCGCCGGCCGACGCATCGCGTACGAGCGGCGCCCGGGCGGTCCACCGCCCGTGCACATCGTCAGCGACGGCACCGTCTTCTGAGGACACACCACCGCCATGCGAGCCGAATTCCCGAACCTGACCGTGGTCGACCACCCGCTGGTGCGGCACAAGCTGACCTACCTGCGCAGCGAGGACACGGCCACCGACAACTTCCGTCGGCTGGTGCGCGAGCTGTCGCAGATGCTGGCCTACGAGGTGACGCGAGACCTGCCCACCGAGGACGTCCCGATCCGCACGCCGATCAAGGAGATCCAGTCGCCGGTGATCAGCGGCAAGAAGCTGTGCATCGTCTCGATCCTGCGTGCGGGCAACGGCATGCTCGACGGCTTCCTCGACCTGCTGACCGTGGCGCGCGTGGGGCACATCGGCCTGTATCGCGACCCGGGCACGCTGGAGCCGGTCGAGTACTACTTCAAGGTGCCCGAGGACATCGCCGAGCGGCAGGTGATCGTGGTGGACCCGATGCTGGCCACGGGCAACTCGGCGGCGGCCGCCATCGGCCGCCTGAAGGACCAGGGCGCCACCGGCATCCGCATGGTGTGCCTGCTGGCCGCGCCCGAAGGCATCGAGCGCATGCAACGCGCGCATCCCGACGTGCCGATCCTGGTCGCGTCGCTCGACGAGCGCCTGGACGAGCACGGCTACATCGTGCCGGGCCTGGGCGATGCGGGCGATCGGCTGTACGGCACCCGCTGAAATTCGTGTCCGTCCCCTTTTTCACGAAGTCTTTTCGAACAACAGGAGCCCAGTCCATGCCCGTCGAGTCACGCCGAGTCCTCCTTCGCGCCAGCGTCGCGCTTGCGGCCGCCAGCGGCCTGCTGGCCGCCGTGCCTGCGGCCGTCGCCCAATCCCGGCTCAAGGTGGCGGCGATCTACACCGTGCCGGTCGAGCAGCAGTGGGTGAGCCGCATCCACAAGGCGTTGAACGCGGCCAAGGCGCGTGGCGAGATCGACTACGTGTTTTCCGAGAACGTGGCCAACGCCGACTACGAGCGCGTGATGCGCCAGTACGCCGAGCAGGGCCAGCAGCTCATCATGGGCGAGTCCTTCGCGGTGGAGGCGGCCGCGCGCAAGGTGGCCAAGGACTACCCCAAGATCTCTTTCCTGATGGGTTCGTCCGGCAAGCCGCAGGCGCCCAACTTCGCGGTCTTCGACAACTACATCCAGGAGCCGGCCTATCTCACCGGCATGATCGCCGGCGGCATGACCAAGTCCAACCACATCGGCATGGTGGGCGGCTACCCCATCCCCGAGGTCAACCGCCTGATGCACGCCTTCATGGCGGGCGCCCGCGAGGTCAACCCCAAGGTGAAGTTCTCGGTCAACTTCATCGGCAGTTGGTTCGATCCGCCCAAGGCCAAGGAAGCGGCGTTCGCGATGATCGACAAGGGCGCCGACGTGATGTACGCCGAGCGCTTCGGGGTGTCGGACGCGGCCAAGGAGCGCAAGGTGCTGGCGATCGGCAACGTGATCGACACGCAGGACAAGTACCCCGACACCGTGGTGGCCTCGGCGATCTGGCACATGGAGCCGACCGTGGAGGCCGCGCTGAAGAAGGTCAAGGACGGCAAGTTCACGGCCGAGGACTACGGCTCGCTGTCGATGATGAAGCACAAGGGCAGCGAGCTGTCCAAGCTCGGCACCTTCGAGAGCAAGGTGCCGAAGGACCTCATGGAGAAGGTGCGCACCAAGGAGCGCGCCATTTTGGACGGCAAGTTCACCGTGAAGGTGAACGACACCGAGCCCAAGTCGAACTGACCGCGGCGCGATCGACGCGAAACCAGGAGCGCCCTAGAAATGCTGTTCCCCACGACGCTCGTCGGCAGCTACCCGCAGCCGGACTGGCTGATCGACCGTGAGCGCCTGGCCGGGCGCTTCCCGCCCCGGGTGCGCGCGCAGGAGCTTTGGCGCGTGCCCGAGCCGTGGCTGGCGCAGGCCCAGGACGACGCCACGCGGCTGGCCATCCGCGCGCAGGAAGACGCCGGACTGGACATCGTCACCGATGGCGAGATCCGCCGCGAGAGCTACTCCAACCGCTTCGCCACCGCGATGGAAGGCGTCGACATCGACCACCCGGGCACCGCGCTGGACCGCTCCGGCCACCCCAACCCGGTGCCGCGCATCGTCGGCAAGATCCGGCGCAAGCACGCGGTCGAGGTGGCGGACCTGCAGTTCCTGAGGGCCCACACCCGGCGCATGGTGAAGATCACCGTTCCGGGGCCGTTCACCATGAGCTGCCAGGCGCAGAACGAGTTCTACGCCGACGATGCGGACGCCGCGATGGACTACGCCGTGGCGGTCAACGAAGAGATCCGCGATCTCTTCGCGGCCGGTGCCGACATCGTGCAGATCGACGAGCCGTACATGCAGGCGCGGCCCGAGAAGGCGCGCCAGTACGGCCTGGCGGCGCTGAACCGGGCGCTGGAAGGCACCGAGGCGCTGGGCACCACGGCGGTCCACATCTGCTTCGGCTACGCGGCGATCATCCACGCGCGGCCCAGCGGCTATTCGTTCCTTCCCGAGCTGGCCGGCTGCAACTGCCGGCAGGTGTCGATCGAGACCGCGCAGTCGAACCTGGACTGCTCGGTGCTGTCGTCCCTGGCCGGCAAGAAGGTGATGGTGGGCTGCCTGGACCTGTCGGACATGAACGTCGAGACACCGGACGTGGTGGCCGACCGCATTCGCCGCGCGCTGCCGCATGTCGCGGCCGAGGACGTGATCCTCGCGCCCGATTGCGGGATGAAGTACCTGCCGCGCGAGGTGGCCGACGGCAAGCTGCGCGCGATGGTGGAGGCCGCGCGGATGCTGCGCGCCGAGCACGCGGGCCGCGGGGCGGGGCGTTGACGGGCGGCGGCACGATCGGCGCGCCCCAAGGTTCCATGGACGACACGCCGCCCGTCCTGCGGCTGTCGGGCATCACCAAGCGCTTCGGCCCGGTCGTGGCCAACGACGAGGTCTCGCTGGAGTTGCGCGCGGGCGAAGTGCTGGCGCTGCTGGGCGAGAACGGCGCCGGCAAGAGCACGCTGGTGTCGATCCTCTTCGGTCATTACGTGGCCGATGCCGGCAGCATCGAGGTCGACGGCCTGCCGCTGCCCCCGGGCCAGCCGCGCGCCGCGCTGGCCGCGGGCATCGGCATGGTGCACCAGCATTTCGCGCTGGCCGACAACCTCACGGTGCTCGAGAACGTGGTGCTGGGCACCGAGTCCGCGTGGCGGCCCTTCATGCGCCTGGACCGTGCACGCACCCGGATCGTGGCGCTGTCCTCGCGTTTCGGACTGGCGGTGCCGGTCGATGCGCGCGTCGCGCAGCTGTCGGTCGGCGAGCGCCAACGGGTCGAGATCCTGAAGGCGCTGTACCGCGGCGCACGCATCCTGATCCTGGACGAGCCCACGGCGGTGCTGACGCCGCAGGAGAGCGAGTCGCTCTTCGAGACCCTGGCCGGCATGGTGCGCCAGGGGCTGTCGATCGTGTTCATCAGCCACAAGCTGGGCGAAGTGCTGCGCGTGTCGGACCGCGTGGCCGTGTTGCGGGGCGGGCGCCTGGTGGCGACCGCGCGCACCGCCGACACCACCCGCCATCAGCTGGCCGAATGGATGGTCGGCAGCCCGGTGCGGATGCCGGCGCGCACGGCGCGCCCGCGCGGGGCGGCGATGCTGCGGCTTTCGCGGGTCACGGTTCGCGGCTCGGGGCGCGACGGCGGCAAGCCGCGCTTGCAGGACATCGACCTGGACGTGCATGCCGGCGAGATCGTCGCGATCGCGGGCGTGTCGGGCAACGGCCAGGCGGTGCTCGCCGACCTGCTGTGCGGGCTGGTGGCGCCCGCGCAGGGCGACGTGGTGCTGGCGGACCAGCCGATGCCGGCGCGCGCGGCCGAGTGGGTCGCGGCCGGTGTCGCGCGCATCCCGGAGGACCGCCACGGCACGGGCGTCGTGGGCGATCTTTCACTTTGGGAAAACGCCGTCATGGAGCGCCTGGACGAGCCGGCGTTCTCGCGCGCGGGATGGCTTCGACGCGGCGCGGCGAGGCGCTTCGCGGCCGGGCTGGTGCAGCGCTTCGACGTGCGCGGGGGCGGGCTGGACGTGCCGGCGCGCGCGCTGTCGGGGGGCAACATGCAGAAGCTGGTGCTGGGCCGGGCGCTGTCGCTGGGCGCGAGAAGCGCCGAGGGCGGGGTGCCGCGGCTCATCGTGGCGAGCCAACCCACCTGGGGCCTGGACGTCGGTGCCGTGGCCTACGTGCATGGTTTGCTGCTGGAGGCGGCCGCCGCCGGGGCCGCGGTGCTGCTGGTGTCGGAGGACCTGGACGAAGTCCGTTCGCTGGCCGACCGGATCGCGGTCATGCATGCCGGGCGGTTGACGCCCGCGTTGCCGGCCGAGGAATGGACCTTGGCGGCCCTGGGGCTCGCGATGGCGGGCGCGGCCGCCACTACGGGGGCTTCGACGTCCGCGGCCACCGCTGGATCGGATCGCGATGCGGCTTGAGCGCCGGCCGGCGCTTTCGCGCCCGATGCTGCTGGCCGCGCCGCTGGTGGCGGTGCTCTTCACGCTGGCGGTGTGCTCGTTGCTGGTGGCGTGGGCCGGCGCGCCGGTGGGGCGGGCCTACCTGCTGCTGCTCGAAGGCGGCTTCGGCTCGCGCTTCGCGTTGACCGAGACGCTGACTCGCGCCACGCCGCTCATCCTGACGGGGCTGGCCGCCGCGGTGGCGTTTCGCGCGCGGCTCTGGAACATCGGGGCCGAGGGGCAACTGATGCTGGGGGCGTTGGCCGCCGTGGCCGTGGGTGGGCAGCACGCCGCCGGCGCGTGGGCGTTGCCGTTTCCGTTGCTGTTCGTGCTGATGCTCGCGGCCGGCGCCGCCGCGGGCGCGGCGCTCCTGCTGGGGCCGGCGCTGCTCAAGACGCGCCTTGGCGTGGACGAGGTGGTCACGACGCTGCTGCTGAACTTCGTCGCGCTGCTCTTCGTGTCGATGATGCTCGACGGTCCGATGAAGGACCCGACCGCCATGGGTTGGCCGCAATCGGTCGCGCTGCTGCCCGAGCTGGAGCTGTCGCGGCTGGTGGAGCGCTCGCGACTGCACACGGGCCTGCTGATGGCGTGCGCACTGGCGGTGGTGGCCTGGATGCTGGAGCGTTTCACCACGTTCGGCCTGCGCATGCGCGCCGTCGGGGCCAATGCCCGCGCGGCCGGCTTCGCCGGCACCCCGGTCGCCTGGGTGACGCTGCGAGTGGCCTTGCTTTCCGGCGCGTTGGCCGGCTTGGCGGGTGCGGTCGAGGTGGCTGGCCGCGCCGGCTACGTCACGCTCGACATGTCGCCCGGCTACGGCTACAGCGGCATCGTCATCGCGATGCTGGCCGGCCTGCATCCGTTGGGGGTGCTGGCGGCGGCGGTCTTCGTGGCTGGCGTCCTGGTGGGCGCCGATGGAATGAGCCGCGCGATCGCGGTGCCCAGCTACATCGCCGACGTGATCGTGTCGGCCGCGCTGTTGTCGATGCTGGTGGCCGCGATGCTGGCCCGCTGGCGGATCCGCTGGGGACGCGCATGAGCGAGGTGCTCGACCTGGTGCTGGCGGCACCCTTCTGGGTGGCGGTGCTGCGAATCGCGGTGCCGCTGGTGCTGGGGACGCTGGGCGTGCTGTTGTGCGAGCGCGCGGGCGTGCTGAACCTGGGCATCGAAGGGATCATGGTGGCCGGCGCCTTCACGGGCTGGCTGGTGGTGTACCAGGGCGCGGGCCTGTGGACCGGCGTGGCCGTGGCGGCCGCCACGGGCGCCGCGCTGGGTGCGTTGCACGCGGTGCTGGTGGTGCCGCTGGCGCTATCGCAGCACGTGGCGGGGCTGGGCGTCACGCTGCTGGCGAGCAGCTTGTCCTACTACGCGTACCGCGTGCTGTTCCCCAAGCTCACCAGCCCGCCCACCATCCGCCCCTTCGCGCCCATGACCTGGCTGGAGCCGGTCCCGGTGGTGGGCCCGGTGCTGGCGGCGCAGACGCCCCTGGCGCTGGCCGCCTTCGCGCTCGTGCCGCTGGTGGCGTGGTTCCTGGCGCGCACGCCCGCCGGCCTGGCGGTGCGCACCGTCGGCGAGAACCCGGCCGCGGCCGAAGCGCAGGGCATCGACGTGATCGCCGTGCGGATCGGTGCGGTGGTGGCGGGCAGCGCGGTGATGGGCATGGCCGGCGCGTTCCTGACGCTGTCGGCTTTCGACGCGTTCTTCTTCAACATGGTCAACGGCCGCGGCTGGATCTGCGTGGCCCTGGTGGTGTTCGCCAGCTGGCGGCCGGGCAAGGCGCTGGCAGGTGCACTGCTCTTCGCCGCGCTGGACGCGCTGCAGCTGCGGCTGGCCCAATCGGGGGCCAGCGAGCTGCCGTACCAGGCGTGGCTGATGCTGCCCTACCTGTTGTCGATCCTGGCGTTGGTGCTCGTGGCGCGGCGCGCGGCGTACCCGCAGGCGCTGATGCGGCCCTGGCGCAAGGGGGAGCGGTAGGGCCAGGGAGGGCCGGCCGGCGCCGGCCCTCGAAGGATCAGCCGCGGCGGCGCTTGGCCACGCCCAAGGCCAGCAGCCCTGCGCCCACGAGCGCGAGCGAAGCCGGCACCGGCACCTTGCCGATGGCGAAGGTGGTGATGTTGCCGCGGATCTCGCCCGGGGGGTTCTGCACCGTGTGGACGTTGAAGTACAGCGCGCCCGCTTCCAGCCCGGCCAGCAGCGCCGTTTCCTGCGCGTCCGTGATCGTGCGCGGCGACAGCACGAAGTCGAACGTGGTGGGCAGGAAAAGATCGGGTTGGGCCGGGGGCGGCGCGACGAAATCGAAATACCCCAGCAAGACACCGCCCGTCTGCCCGGGCGGGGCGGCGTGGATATGCCCGCGCGTCACCAGCGAGGTCATCCCGCTCCAGCTCAGCGAGCCGGAGAACTCGTTGGTGGTGGTGTCCAGCCGTCCGGACCCGAAGCCGGAAGGCGACGCCACGCCGCCACCAGCCACATCCAGATTGGGTGCCGGCACTTCCTGGCCGGTGGTCAGCGCGGCATTGAAAGTGATCACCGCCGCCGAGGCGGCCACCGGGAGCGCTGCGAGCAACGCCACGCCGATACCGCCGAAAGTCCTTCTCAAGGCCTGCATGAATGTCTCTCCGAGATTGGTCCGACCAGAGGGGCCGCACAGCGCGGCAGCGGCTCGAGCGGTCTGGCGGCGGAGGCAAGTTTCGTGCGCTCGGTTGCGTTCTCGCGCGTAATCATGGGGTTATGGGACATCTGCCCGGCTTGCGCAGGGCCTGATGTAAAGTGAATCGACATGCGCGTGCGAGACGCGCGGCGCAGGTCCGCCTCCCTTTCCTTCGATCCGATGACCGCCATGTTCGACCTGCTCGTCCGAGACTGCATCCTTCCAGATGGCCGCGCGGGCATGGACATCGGCGTCCAGGCGGGCCGCATCGTCGCCGTCGACGCGGGGATGCCCACGGCCACGGTGGCTGCCCGAGTCATCGACGCGGCCGGGTGCCTGCTGTCGCCGCCCTTCGTCGACGCCCACTTCCACATGGACTCCACGCTGTCCTACGGCATGCCGCGCGTGAACGCGTCGGGCACGCTGCTGGAGGGCATCGCGCTGTGGGGCGAGTTGAAGCCCACGCTGGTCCAGGACGCCATCGTCGAGCGTGCGCTGGCCTATTGCGACTGGGCGGTGGCGCGCGGATTGCTGGCGATCCGTTCGCACGTGGACGTCTGCGATCCGCGCCTGCTGGCCACCGAAGCCCTGCTGCACGTGCGGGATCGCGTCAGGCCCTATCTGGACCTGCAGCTGGTGGCCTTTCCGCAGGACGGCGTGTTGCGCAGCGCCGGCAGCATGGACACGCTGGTGCGCGCGCTGGACATGGGCGTGGACGTGGTGGGCGGCATCCCCCACTTCGAGCGAACGATGGCCGACGGTGCCGAATCGGTGCGACTGCTGTGCGAGCTGGCCGCGCAGCGCGGGCTTCGCGTCGACATGCATTGCGACGAGAGCGACGACCCGATGAGCCGCCACATCGAGACGCTGGCCGCGCAGTCGCACCGGTTGGGGCTGGGCGGCCGCGTGGCGGGCTCGCACCTGACGTCCATGCATTCGATGGACAACTACTACGTGTCCAAGCTCATCCCGTTGATCAAGGAAGCGGGCGTGGCGGCCATCGCCAACCCGCTGATCAACATCACGCTGCAAGGACGCCACGACACCTATCCCAAGCGACGCGGGATGACGCGCGTGCCGGAACTGATGGCGGCCGGCATCGACGTGGCCTTCGGGCACGATTGCGTGATGGACCCGTGGTACGGCATGGGCTCGGCCGACATGCTGGAAGCTGCGCACATGGGTCTTCACGTGGCGCAGATGACCAGCCAGGCCGGCATGCGCGCCTGCTTCGACGCGGTGACCAGCACGCCCGCGCGCATCCTGGGACTGGAGGGCTATGGCATCGCGCCGGGTTGCCGCGCCGACTTCGTGCTGCTGCAGGCGCGCGATCCGGTCGAGGCGATCCGGCTGCGTGCGACGCGGCTGGCGGTGGTGCGCGGCGGCAAGGTGGTGTCGACCATGCCGCCCGCGGTGGCCACGCTTTCCTTGGAGGGCCGCCCGCAGAACGTGGACTTCTTGCGCGGCCCGGCTGGGAGCCTCGCGAACGGGCCATCGCGCGGTTCGGCGTGAAGCGGGTCGTCAAGCGTGTCGACCTGCGCGGCACCGGGCGGGGGGTGTTCGCCACCGGCCGCGATGCGGTCTCGTCCTGGCTGGCCGACGGCGGGCCGCAGCACGGCGCGTCGATCGCCTACTACGCGATCTTCGCCATCGCGCCGCTGGTGCTGGTGCTGGTGTCGGTGACCGGCCTGGTGTTCGGGCCCGAAGCCGCGCGCGGGCACGTCTTCGGGCAGATCGCCGACGTGGTCGGCGAGGCGCAGGCCGCGGCCATCGAGCAGTTGCTGGCGGCCGCGAACGCCAAGGAAGACCAAGGCTGGCTCGCCGCGTCGATCGGGCTGGCCACGGCGCTGGTGGGCGCCACGGCCGTGCTGATCGCGCTGCGCAATGCCTTCGACGTGATCTTCCGCCCTCCCGGCACGCCGCCTGCCGAGCGGGCGGCACCGAACGCCGCGGAAACCGTCAGGACCGGCGCCGTCGCATCGGGCGCCACCGGCGCGCCGAAGCGCCGCTTCGTCTCGCGCCGCGCGATCGCCAGCGCGCGCGGCGCGGCCGGCTCGCTGCTGCTGCCGCGACTGCTGGCCGCCGTGATGGTGCTGGGCTTGGGCCTGCTGCTGTCGCTGTCGGTGCTTGCCAGCACCGTCATCACGGCCGTGGGGGCGTGGATCGGGAAGATCGTGCCATGGCTGGTGCCGTTGATGGCGCTTTCCGACGTGCTGCTCTCGACGATCGTCCTGGCGGTCGCCTTCTGGGCGCTCATCCGGTTCCTGCCCGAGCGCCGGCCCGGCACGCGGGCGGCGTGGATGGGTGCAGTCACGGGTGCGCTCCTGTTCGCCGTGGGCAAGCACCTGATCGGGCTTTACTTGGCGCGCGGGGCGGTCGCCTCGGCGTATGGCGCCGCCGGCTCGCTGGTGGCGGTGATCGTGTGGATCTACTACTCGGCGCAGATCCTGCTGCTGGGGGCGGAGGTCGCGCGCGTGGTCGACCAGCGCACACGCCTGCAGGTGGCCGGCCCAAAGGCCTGACATGATCCTTCGGGCGATCGTGGCGGGGTGGCTGTGGCTGGGAGCGGCGTGCGGGGCGGCGACGGCCGCTTCGGTCCCGCCGCCCACCGAGCCGACGCTGATCGTCGGCTCCAAGCGTTTCACCGAATCCTATGTGCTGGGCGAGTTGCTGGCCGAGCAGGCCCGCCGCGACGGGCTGCGCGCCGAGCATCGGGCCGGCCTCGGCACCACGGGCATCGTCGCGGCGGCGTTGTCCTCGGGCGCCATCGACGTGTATGTCGAATACACCGGGACCATCGCTCGCGACTTGCTGGGCCTGCCCGACACGCAGCCCACGCCGCCGCTGACGGAGCTGAACCGGCGCCTGGCCGGGCGCGGGCTGGCGGCCTCGGTGCCACTGGGCTTCAACAACGGCTACGCGGTGGCCATGCGCTGCGAGCGTGCCGCCGCGCTGGGCGTGCGGCGGATCGGCGACTTGGCCACGCAGCCGGCGTTGCGCCTGGCGTTCACGCAGGAGTTCCTGGCGCTGCCGGCAGGCTGGCCCGGGTTGGCGCGCGCGTACGGCTTGCCGCACGCGCCGGCGGGCATCGAGCACGGCCTGGCCTACGGTGCCTTGGCCGCCGGCCGCATCGATGCCAAGGAGGTCTACACGACCGATGCGCGCATCAAGCGGGACGGCCTGTGCGTCCTGGAGGACGACCGCCGATTCTTTCCGCGCTACGACGCGGTCTTGCTGCACCGCGCCGACTTCGGGGCCAAGCGGCCCCGCGCGGCGGCCGCGCTCGCACGGTTGGCCGGCCGCATCGACGAAGCGACGATGATCCGGCTGAACGACGCGGTCGAGACGGCCGGGGTGTCGTTCGGGGATGCGGCGCGGTGGTTCCTGGATGGCGGCCTTGCTGGCGTAGCCGCAACCACGGCACCGGCGCCGAGCACGCCGAGCACGTCGAGCACGTCGAGCGCTTCGACCGACTCGACCGGTTCGGCCGCGCGGACCGCGCCCGAAGCGTCCGTAGCGCCGACAGCGCGCCGTAGCCTCGCGTCCGCCTTGTTCGCCGAGGACATGTGGCTGCTGACCGCGCAGCACTTGGCGCTGGTCGGGGTGTCGGTCGCTGCGGGCGTGCTGGTGGGCGTGCCGATCGGCGTGGCGGCGTGGCGGTTTCCACGCGCGGGCGGCGCGCTGCTGGCCGTGGTCGGCATCGTGCAAACAGTACCGTCGCTGGCGTTGCTGGCGCTGCTGATCGCGGCGATGGGGCGGATCGGCACGGCGCCGGCGATGGTCGCGCTCTCTCTTTATGCGCTGCTGCCGATCGTGCGCAACACGCAGGCCGGGCTGGCCGGCGTCTCGCCCGGCTTGCGCGAAGCGGCCGCGGCCCTCGGGCTGACGCGCCGGCAAGCGCTGACCGAGATCGAGCTGCCGCTGGCGCTGCCGATGATCGTGGCGGGCGTCTCGACCGCGGCGGTGATCAACGTGGGCACCGCGACGATCGCCGCCTTCGTGGGCGCGGGCGGCTATGGCGCCCGCATCGTGCAGGGGTTGGCGCTGAACGACGCCACGCTGCTGCTGGCCGGGGCGCTGCCGTCGGCGGCACTGGCGCTGCTGGTGCAGGCGGGTTTCCGCTGGCTGGGCGGGCGGCGGGTGCTCTCGCCTCAACCGCCTCGGTATGCCACCCGGTAGATCACGCCGTTCTGGTCGTCCGACACCAGCAGCGCACCGTCCGCCGCGAAGGCAATGCCCACGGGGCGACCCAGGTAGGCGGTGCCGTCGGCCGTGAGGAAGCCGGTGACGAAGTCCTCGAAGCCCGCGGCGCGGCCGTCGGCCGTGAAGCGCACGCGCACCACCTTGTAGCCGACCGGCGCGGCTCGGTTCCAGGACCCGCGCATCGCCACGAAGGCGTCGTTGCGCAAGGCGGCCGGGAACTGCGTGCCCTGCACGAAGCGCATCGCCATAGGCGCCGAGTGGGCCGTCGTGGTCGCGACCGACGGCTCGGTGCGGGCGCAGTACTCCGCGCGGCCCAAGGGCTGCCCGCTGGGCTGGCTCTGGCCGGGCGCCAGCGCCATCATCTTGGGCTGCGCGTTGGTCATGGGGTCGACCACTCGGTCGGCGTAGCAGATCGGCCAGCCGTAGTTGGCGCCCGCGCGGATGAGGTTGAGCTCCTCGGGCGGAACATCGTCGCCGCGGAAGTCCGAGCCGTGGTCCATGCCCCACAACGCGCGCGTCTGCGGATGCCAGTCGTAGCCGATGGTGTTGCGAAGGCCGTTGGCGACCACTTCGCGCGTGCTGCCGTCGGGCGCGTAGCGGATCATCGTGGCGCGTTCGAGCTGGTTCGCCTCCGCGCAGTCGTTGCAGCTGCTGCCCACGCTCACGTACAGCTGGCCGTCCGGGCCGACGCGCACCATGCGGTTGGGGTGCTGGCCGCCGTCGGGCAGGCCGGTGACGATCGCGCGCGGTGCAGCCGCCGCCCGCGGCGTGCGCCAGATCATTGTCGAGGACGCCAGCAGCAGGTCGTCGCCGGTGATCGCGATGCCGTGCACGCCGTCCAGGTTCGCCGCGAAGGTGCGCACCTCGTCGGCGGCCCCGTCGCCATTGGTGTCGCGCAGCGCCAGCACGTCGTCCTGGTCGCGGCGGGTGACGTACACCGTGCCGTCCGGCGCGACGTCCATCATGCGCGGGTTCTGCAGGCCGCTGGCGAACACGGTCACCGCGAAGCCGGCCGGCACCTGCAGGCGAGACGCGAACGACGGGTCGAAGTCGAGCTTGGCGGGCGCGGTCTTGGCGACGGTGGCGCTGGCGCGTTCCAGCGCCATCTGCGCGACGGCACCACCGCCGCAGCCGACGATGACGAGGGTCCACGCGAGTGTCGTCCGGCGAAATGACGGCATTGGGATCAGTCTCGAGGTTGGGATGGGAAGGCTGCACCGCGAGCCCGGCGTGACGCGGGCCCGGTCGGCGTCCGCAAGTCGACGCCGATCCATCGGCAAGCAATCAACGTTCCCTGTGCGTTGGAACGCTGTGCGGTCGAACGAAGCCTAATCGCGCGTCTTGCCGGCGACCGCTTCGATCGCGTCGCCAACCGCCTGCACCAGCGGTCCGGCGCGATCCGCCAGGTCTTGCAGCCGGTCTGCCTGCCCTTGCTCGATCGCATCGAGGACCAACTCGTGGATGCCGCCCACCAGCCCGGTCGCCAGGGGAGCGATGCGGCGACGCGCCGCGGCGGCCGGCCTGGCGCTGCCCAGGACCGCGTCGACGATGAGGTCCGCCATGGCCTGCACCGCCCGTCGCCGCGCGGCCAGGCCTTCCGCGCCCAGGCCGTGGATCTCGATGAACAGCGTGTGCAGCAGCGCTGGATGGGTGCTCAGGGTGGAGAAATAGGCGGCCAGCGCCGCGTTCACCTGCACGTGCCAGTCGCGCGCCGGGTCGAGCGCGCGGCGCACGGCACCCAACGCCGAGCCGGTGGCCGCCTCGTGGAGCGCGAGCAGGCAGGCGGACTTGCTGTCGAAATGCTCGTAGAAGGTCCGCTTGGACACGCGGGCGCCGGCGGCGATGTCGGCGATGGTGACGGCGGCGTAGCCCTTGGCCGCCACCGCCTGGCTCATCGCCTCCAGCAGCCGCTTGCGGTGCGGAGGCGGCACCTCGGGCTGGGTCACGGCGAGCGCGGCGGTCTTCACGGTACTTGACAGTACCACGCATGGACGGCACAGTGCGGATGATGGTACTGAACGGTACCAAACGACGCCGCCCGATGCTGCATGGGCTGCATGTGTCTCTCCGCGTCGCCCTTCGTCGTCTTCGTCCCTTCTTGGCCCATGACGCAACTCTCCGTCCGCCGCTTGCTGATCGACCTGGAGCCGTCCTTCGCGCGCCACTGGTTCGGCGGTGACCCGTTCCGCACGGCGCTTTTCAATGCGCTGTCGATGAGCTTTCCGGCTGGCGAGCAATTCTTCATCGACGCGGTGCGCCGCGCGCACCAGGCGCTGCCCGCGGACCAGCGGGCCGCCTTCGACGCCGAGGTGCGCGGCTTCGTGGGGCAGGAGGCCACGCACCGGCGCATCCACGCGCTGTTCAACGGGCACCTGCAGGCGCAGGGTTACGTGAACGAATGGGAGCAGCGGATCCCGGCGCGCGTGGCGTTCATCGAGCGCGGCGACCCGCGGCATGCGCTGGCCGCCACGGCCTGCTACGAGCACTTCACCGCGATCTTCGCCGAGTGGCTGCTGCGCCATCCCGCGCGCTTCGACGGTGTGGAGCCGCGGTTGGCGGCCATGTGGCAATGGCACAGCGCGGAAGAGAGCGAGCACCGCGGCACCGCCTTCGATCTGTATGTGGCGCTGGGCGGTGACCGCCGCTGGCGCGTGCGCTGGATGCGGATCGTGACCTTCCACTTCGTGGGCGACCTGGCGCGGCAGACGGTCTGCAATTTGAAGCGCGATGGCGAGCTGTGGCGCTGGCGCACGTGGAAGAGCGGCGCGCGGACGCTGTTCGGCCGGGGCGGCCTGATCCGCGAGTGCTTCGGCCCGTGGCGGGAATGGTTCAGGCGGGACTTCCACCCGATGAAGCAGGCGGCGCCAGGCGGAGCGCGATGGTTGGAGCAGAACGCGCAGGCGTATTCGCTGGTCGGGCAGGCGCCGCAGCGGCCCACCGCCCCTGTGTAAAGCGTCGGTTTCAGCGGTCGGCCAAGCGCCGCAGCGTTTCCTGCACCAGCGCTTCGGCCGCTGCGCCCAAGGCTGGCACGAACGCGTGCGCTGCGGACACCGCGGCTGCCAGTTCGGCCGGCTTGTCGACGTATTCGTGAACCATGAGGTTGCGAAGCCGGCGCATCGCCAACCACTGCTCCACGTCCGACAACCATCCCAGCCGCTCAGCGCGCGCGAGGTTGTCGATGGCAGGGCCGACCGGCTCGGCCAGCTCGGCTAGCAGCCGCGGCAGCAGCTTGTCGCCGACCGTGTCCTGAAGGCGCCCGAAGCGAGCCACGAAGGCATCGACCCGCTCGGCCAAGTCGATGTCGGATTCGAGCGACGCTGCTCGTGCCGCGTCGAAGGGCAGGGCGAACAACCGTGCGTCGGTCATGCGCAAATGATCGATTTCGCGCGTGACCACATCGGCCAATGCCAGCAGCCGTTGCCGCGATGCGGACGTCGCGCTCAAAGCTCGATGCCCGTAGCCAGCGCCACGTCGTGGACGGGCAACCGTTCGGTCTGGGGGTCGATCACCAACACGTCGATCCGTCGGCCACCCAGCGTCCGTTCCAGCCGGGCGCCCAGGCGCAACTGGACTTGGAGGCGTGAATCCAATGGGTCGGGGGACTCGACGAGCAAGTCGATGTCGCCGCCCCGGGCGGCATCGTCCACGCGCGAGCCGAACAGCCGCACCCGCGCGCGCGGACCCACGATCTCGTGGGTGGTGCGAACGATGAGGCTGCGCTGTTCGGGGGTCAATCTCATCACGCAAGTATAGGTTCGATCCGTCGATGCCTGATCGTGAGGAACCGGGCGTTCAATGGACGAGCGTGTGATCGCCCATCATCTCGAGCATGCTCGAACGACACGTCATGCGGTGACGCGCGCCACCGTGCCAGTGACCACGTGCGGGTCGACTAACTGCATAGCCAGCTCGAAAAGTCTCGATGTTGGCTGACTTGTCCTTTGGCCGTCCTACCGCTCCCGCAGCACCCGCTTCAACAACTTGCCATTGGCATTGCGCGGCAGCGGCTCGTCGGTGAAGGTCACGGTCTCGGGCACCTTGTAGTCGGCCAGCAACGCCGCGCAATGGGCGCGCACGCGCGGCGCGTCCAGCCCGGCGCGCAGGTTCGCGTCGGGCACGTGCACGAAGGCATGCACCCGCTCGCCCAGCACCGGGCAGGGCTTGCCGACCACCGCGGCCTCGGCCACGCCGGGCAGCGCCATCAGCGCGCCTTCCACCTCGGCCGAATACACCTTGTAGCCGCCGCGGTTGAGCATGTCCTTCATTCGGTCGAAGACGCGCACGAAGCCGTCCACGTCCACCGAGCCGATGTCGCCCGACCGCCACCACCCCGCCACGAAGCCGTTGCGCGTGGCCTGCGGGTTGTCCCAGTAGCCGGGCACCACCATCGGCCCGCCGATCCAGAGCTCGCCGGTCTCGCCGGGGGGCAGCTCGCGGCCCTCGCCGTCGACCGCGATGACCTGCGCGCAGGGCAGCGGCACGCCCACCGTGTCGATGTGCGAGCGCGCATGGCCGGGCGGCATCATCGTGGTGGGCGACGTGGTCTCGGTGGAGCCGTAGCAGTTCAGGAGCGACAAGCCCGGCAGGCACTCGGCCAACGCGTCGATGGTGGGCATCGGCATCGGGGCCCCGCCGTAACCGCCCACCCGCCAAGCCGACAGGTCGGCCTTCCCCAGGCCCGGCTCCAGCAGGATCAACGCGTACATGGCCGGCACGATCAGCGTGTGCGTGATGCGCTCGCGCGCCATCAGCGGCACGAAGTCGGCGGCCTTGAACTGCGGCACCACCACGATGGTGCCCGCCACCCGCGCCATGCTGAGGATGACGGCCACCAGCCCCGTGACGTGGCTGGCAGGCACGGCCAGCGCGGACCGATCACCCGCGCGCAGCCCCATGCCGTGCTGGAAGTGCAGCACCGAATGCGCCACGTTGATGTGCGTGAGCATGGCGCCCTTGGGGTGCCCGGTGGTGCCCGAGGTGTACAGGATGAAGGCGCAGTCCTCCGGGGCCGCGCGGGCGGGCGTGTCCACGGGGCGGGCCCGCTGCTCCATCCCGGGCAGCGATTCCACCGACACGCGCAGCCGCAGCGAAGACACTTCGGTCTCTTCCGGCACGCCCGCGCCCTCGGGCGCATCATTGCCGGCGGACGCGCTGGCCGGCGGCACCCGATCCTCCAATGCGGCGTCGTACACCAGGCCGGCGGCGCCGCATTGGTTCAGCATGTAGACCAGCCCGGCGCGTTGTTCCCGGGTGCCCACCGGCACGCAGATCGCGCCCAGGCGCTGGAGGGCGAACACCAGCGTCACGAACTCCGGCCGGTTGCCCACGAAGAGCGCCACGCGGTCGCCCGCGGCGATGCCCGCGGCGGCCAATGCCCCGGCCGTACGCGCCACGCGGGCGTCCAGTTCCCGCCAAGTCCAGCGCGATTCCCCGCAGACGACGGCTTCGAGCTCGGGCGCGTGCGCCACGGCTTCTTCCAGCAAGGCGTGGACGCTGGCCGGCCGCTGCGCGAAGCAGCGCACCACGCGATCGCCGAAGTGGGCTTCAAGGCGCATCGCGGGCATGGGCAGGCCGCGCCAAGTGGAGTGCGGCGTGCGTTGGGCGGCTGCGGGGGGCTGCTCGTTTTCCATGGGATCTGGGGTGCTATTCGGGCTGGATGCCTGCATCTCGAATCTTGATCCGCCAGCTCTCCAACTGCTGCCGCAGGAAGCGGTCCATCTCCTGCGGCGAGCTGGGCGCGGGCTCCACCCCCATGCCCGCGAGCCTTTCGCGGATCTCGGGTTTGGCAAGCGTACGCTGCATCTCGGTGGACAGGCGCTCGACCGCGTCGCGCGGCATGCCGGCCGGGCCCACCAGGCCGATCCACGAGGTGACCTCGAAGCCCGTGAAGCCCGGCGTCTCCGCCACGGTGGGCAATTCCGGCATCAGGGCGGAGCGCTTCTCCAACGTGAAAGCCAAGGGCTTCAAGCGCCCGGACTTCATGAACACCTGCGCGGACGCCATGTCCGCGAAGACCACCTGCACCTGCCCGCCGATCAGGTCGTTGTAGGCGGGCGGCATGCTCTTGTAGCCCACGGCGGTGAGCTCGATGCCGGCTTGCCGAGCGAAGGCGGCGCCCGCGACCTGACTGGTGCTGTTGCCGAAGCCGTAGTTGAGCTTGCCGGGGTTGGCGCGCGCGTACTCCACCAGCGCGCGCACGCTGTCGATCGGCGACTTGGGGTCCACCACGATCGCATAAGGCACGTAAGCCACGCGCGCGATCGGCGTGAAGTCGCGCATGGGGTCGTAGCCCAGCTTTTTGAACAGGTACGGGTTGGCCGAGTGCGCCGTGTTCGTGGTGAGGAGCAGGGTGTAGCCGTCGGCCGGCGCCTTGGCGACGAACTCGGCGGCGATCTGCGCCGAGCCGCCAGGCTTGTTGTCGACGATGACCTGCTGGCCGAGCGCGGCGCGCAAGTCCTCGGCCAGCAAGCGCGCCACGATGTCGCTGCCGCTTCCCGGCCCGAAGGCGACGACCAGCCGCACCGGCCGATTCGGAAAGCCTTGGCCGGGTGATGCGGCCTGCGGCTGCGCTTGGAGCTGTGCCTGCGTCGGCCAGGGCAGCCCGCCCAGCGTGCCCGCCGCCATGGCCGCGAACAGCCCGGCCACGGCGCGCACCGCGCCACGGCGTGGCGACGCCGTCTTCGCTTCCGCGCCCCCGTCCTGCATCCGCGTCTTCATCTCGGTTCCCCTGTCGGCCGAATCCCCGGCCGCATCAAATGCCCATGTACGCGCGCTGCACGTCTTCGTCCTCCAGCAGCGCCTGCCCGGCGCCCGACTTGACGATGCGGCCGCGCTCGACCACGTAGCCGCGGCGGGCCATGGCCAGTGCCTCGCCCACGTTCTGCTCGACCAGCAGCACCGCCAATTCGTGCGAGGTGGTCAGGCGCAGCAGCAGGTCGAAGATCTTCTCCACCATCAGCGGCGACAGGCCCAGCGACGGCTCGTCCAGCATCAGCAGCCGTGGCCGCGCCATCATGGCGCGCGCGATGGCGCACATCTGGCGTTCGCCGCCCGACAGGCTGCCGGCGAGCTGGTCGCGCCGCTGCGCCAGCACCGGGAAGAGCTCCATCGCTTCGTCCATGGATTCGCGAAGGCGCGGGCGGGCCTGCGCCCCGAAGGCGCCCAGTTCCAGGTTCTCGCGCACGGTCATGAAGGGGAAGAGCCGGCCGCCTTCGGGCACCATCACCAGCCCGCGGGTGGACACCACGTGCGCCGGCAGCCCACCCAGGTCCTGGCCGTCGTAGACGATCGCGCCGGCGGTGCGCCGCACCAGCCCCGCGATGGTCGACAGCAGCGTGGTCTTGCCCGCGCCGTTGGCGCCCACCACCGCGACGATCTCGCGCGGGCCCACCTCCAGGCTCACGTCCGACAGCACCTGCACGTCGCCGTAGCCGGCGCAGACGTCCGTCACCGACAGCAACGCATCCATCCGTTCCCTCGCCTCGAGAGTTCCGTTCCGGGTGTCATGCGGCATGGCGGCGGCCCAGGTAGGCCTGCACTACGGCGGGGTCGGCCAGCACCTCTTCGGCGGTGCCTTCGGCGATCTTGGCGCCGTGGTCCAGCACCACCACGCGGTCCGAAAAAGCGCGCACCACCTTCAGGTTGTGCTCGATCACGACGAAGGTGATGCCGCGCGCGTTGAGCTTCTGGAAAAGCTCGATCGCACGGCCCACCTCCGATGGATTGAGACCGGCCATGACCTCGTCGAGCAAGATGAGCTCGGGCTCCATGGCCAGCGCGCGCCCCACCTCCAGCCGGCGCCGCTCGCCCAGCGTGATCTCGCTGGCCTTGGCGTCGGCGCGCTGCTCCAGGCCGACTTCGGCCAGCACGCGCCAGGCGTGGTCGCGCGCGTCGTCGTGGCGCCGGTGGCGCAGGAAGGCCCCCACCATGACGTTTTCCAGCACGGTCAACGCCACCAGCGGCTTGGCGATCTGGAAGGTGCGCCCGATGCCCAGCTGCGCGCGCGAATGCGGCGCCAGCGCGTTGATGGCACGCCCACGCCAGCGCACCGTGCCGTCCGAAGGCGCCAGCTGCCCCGACAGCAGGTTGAAGAGCGTCGTCTTGCCGGCCCCGTTGGGGCCGATCACGCCGAGGATGCCGCCTTGGGGCACGCCCAGCGACACCGCGTCCACCGCCACCAGCCCGGCGAATCGCCGGGTGACGCGCTCCACCGACAGGATCGGCTCGCTCATGGCCGCCTCCGCGTGTCCCGGTCGCGCGCGTCCCGTCGCATGCGCCGCCGCACGTCTTCCCACGCGCCGATCACGCCGCGCTTCATGAAGCGCGCGGCCAGCACCATCATCACGCCCAGCACGATCAGGTGCGCCCCCGGCGCGAAGCCGCCCAGCGCCCCGCGCAGCCAGTTCTCGAAGGGGATCACCAGGAAGGCGCCCAGCACCGGCCCCGCCACGGTGCCCACCCCGCCGATCAGCGACAGCAGCGCGAACTTGACGCCGGTCTCGGGCAGGGTGAAGAGCGTGGGCGGGTCGATGATGCGCACGTACATCGCGAAGAGCCCGCCGCCGATGGCCGTGAGCGCGGCCGACACGCCCATGCCGGTGAGCTTGACGCGAAGCACGTCGATGCCGGCGGCGCGCGCGGAATCCTCGTCCTCGCGCACCGCCAACAGGTAGTAGCCCAGCCGCGAGCGCGTCAGCCAGATCGACACGCCCACCACCAGCGCCATGAAAGCGAAATGCACCAGCGCGTACTTCCAGCGCTCGGCGAAGATCATGTTCTCGAAGCCGGCCCGAAAGGGCACCGTGATGCCGCGAGGGCCGCCGGTGACCGAGTCGAAGTAGTTGGCCAGCGCCATGCACACTTCGTTGATCGCCATGGTGGCGATGGCGAAGAAGGGCCCGCGCAGCCTGAAGGTGGGCCAGGACACGAGCATGGCCACCGCCGCCCCCAGCACCGCCGCCGGCAGCAGCAGGAACCACGGCGACACGCCCAGCACCAGGTAGCCGCGCGCCACGAAGTACGCGCCCAGCCCGAAGAACACGCCGTGGCCCAGCGAGAACTGCCCGCCGAAGCCGCCGATGATGTTCCAGGCCGCGGCCAGCCCGGCGAACAGGTACGTGTAGGCCAGCACGTTGACCCAGTAAGGGTCGCCGTAGAGGAGCGCCAGGGGCGCCGCGGCCGCGGCCAGCAGCAGCGCGTGCCGGCCGGCCGGCGTGGACAGGGACAGGCCGCCGCGTCCGGTGGCGCCGGGGCCGCCGGGCAGGGCGCGGGCAGCGGGCAGGGTGGAAGGGTCGGCGGCCATGTCAGTGTTGCGTCCTCAAGCCGATCTCCTCGGCGCCCACGCGGCCCATCAGGCCCGACGGACGCACCACCAGCACCGCGAGGAAGATCAGGAACCAGATCGCCTGCTTGAGCGCAGGGTCCACGTAGTAGCCCGCGAAGGCCTCGACGATGCCCACCACGAAGCCGCCGATGTAGGCGCCCGCCACGCTGCCCAGGCCCCCCAGCACCACCACCGCGAAGGCGGCCATGATGAAGTTGCCGCCCACGTAGGGCGACAGCGTGTAGATCGGCGCCAGCATCACGCCGGCGAGCCCGGCCAGCGCCGCCCCCAACCCGAAGGTCAGGAGATACGTGCGCTCCACGTCGATGCCCATCAGGCGCGCGGCCTGGCGGTCCTGGATCACGGCGCGCACCGACTTGCCGGCCATGGTGTGGCGCAGGAAGAGCAGCAGGCCCGCCGCGATGGCCGTGGTGGCCACCAGCACCACCACCCGCGTGACGCTGACCTTGGCGATGCCCAGCGACACCACCGCGCTGGACACCTCCGTGGCCAGGCTGTAGGTCTCGCCGCGGGTGGCCACCAGCACCATGTTCTCCAGCGCGATCAGCACGCCGAAGGTGGCGAAGATCTGCATGGACGGTTCGTTCTGCAGCGGCTGCAGCAAGCCCCGCTGCAGCGCGAGCCCCGCCACGAACAGCGCCGGCACCACCGCCAGCGCCGCCCAGTACGGCCCCACGCCCAGGATGGTGGAGAAGGCGTAGGTGCCGTACATGCCCAGCATCACGAGCTCGCCCTGGGCGAAGTTCACGATCCGGATCACGCCGAAGATCAGGTTGAGCCCGATGCTCACCAGGCCGTAGATGCCGCCCAGCATGATGCCGGCGACGAGCACTTCGAGGATGGCGTCCACGTGGAGACTCCGGTACGGTGCGCTGCGGCGCGGTGCGATGTCAGGCGGTGCGGTGCCGGCCGACGCTCACTGACGCGGCAGGTTGACGAGCTTGACGCCGGGACGCGCCGCGGCCGACGGATACACCGTGGCGATCTTCCCGCCTTGCCACTGAACGATCGTCGGGTTGGCGCGCACGTTCTGCATCTTGTCGTCGAACTTGAGCCCGAAGCCGGTGGGGTAGCTGCGCTCAGGCTTGTCCATCTTCATCGCCGCGGCGCGCACCTTCTCCATGTCGGTACTGCCCGCGGCCGAGACAGTCTCCAGCAGCGCGCGCATGCCGGTGTAGGCCGCCATGCCTTGCGGCGCGATCGGCTCGCGGCTGTACTTCTTGCGATAGGCCTCCAGGTAGGCCGCCGCGCCCGGGCCGAAGGATTCGACCTGGTCGGGGCGCGGGTAGCCCACCACTACGATGCCTTCCAAGTACTGCGCGCCCAGCGCTTCCAGCGTCTCGAAGGTGTCGCCGGTGCCCACCATCATGATGGCCTTGGGTGCGAAACCCTGATCGCGCATGGTGCGCAGCAAAAGGTTCCCGTCCGGCACGTAGCCGGTGTTCACCCAGACGTCGGGGTTGGCGCGCTTGGCGCGCAGCACGGAGTCGGTCAGGTCGATCGCGCGGAAGTTGTGCGCGCCCACGCCCGCCACCTTCACGCCCACCTTCTCCAGGATGGTGCGTTGCTGCTGCGCGATCGAGGTGCCGTAGACCGAGTCCTCGTGCTCAAGCCAGACGCTGACCTCGCGCGGCGACTTCTTCAGCGCCGGTGCGATGAGGTTGACGATGCCGTCGGCGGCGGCCGCGGCGAAGTTGCGTGCCGAGGGTCCGCTGCGGATGAAATTGGGCAGGCCGCGCTCGGTGAGGTCCTGCGCCAGCGCGTTGGTGTCCCAATAGATCTTGTTGTAGCGCGCGGCCGCGTCGCTGGCCGCGTTCGACACGGCGCTGATGTAGGTGCCGATCAGCAGGTCCACCTTGTCCTGCGTCACCAGCCGCTCCACCGCGGCGATGCCCTGCTGCGGCGTGCCCGCGTCGCCGCGGATCAGCTCGATCTGGCGGCCGCCGATGCCGCCGCGCCCGTTGAATTCGTCCACGGCCAGCTGGTAGCCGCGGGCCACTTCGTCGCCATAGAGCGCGACCGGGCCGCTGTAGGGATTCACCGCGCCGATGCGGATCGGCCCGCTGGCCTGGGCCCGGGCCGCCGGCGTCACGGCTGCGGAGAGGGCGAGCGCGATGCCCGCGGTGCAAGCGGTCCTGCGAGATACGTTCATGGCTGTCTCCTCGGCCGTGCTTTGCGGCTCATGGTGGGGTCAGTGGTCCAACTCGAAGCGCGCCAACGCGAACCCGTCTTCCTGCTCGATCTTCAGCCGCACGCGGCCGCCCATGGACAGCCCCTCGGCGCCACGCACGCCCACCACGTTGGCCAGGAGGCGCGGGCCCTCGTCCAGCTCGATGGTGGCCACGTTGTAGGGAAGCCGGCCGCGGAACGCCTCGTGGTAGCAGTGGTGGTAGACCACCCAGCTCACGATGCTGCCGCCGCCGGCGGCGTCCTGCCAGGCAGGCCGCGGCGCGAGGCACCGCGGGCACTCGGACCGCGCCGGCAGCCAGGCGTTGTCGCAGGCCAGGCAGCGCATGAAGCGCAGCCGGCCCGCCTGCAGGCCGTCCCAGAAGGGTTGCGTGAGCGGCGTGGGCTGCGGCAGCGGGAAAGGCGACGCGGCCGGCGAGTCGACCTTGGTCGTGCTCATTGCGGCTCCCCCAGGATGAGCGTGGAGTGCGTGTGCATGATCCCGCCCTGGTTCGACACGATGCAGTTGCGCGCGCCGCGCACCTGGTTGACCGAGGTGCCGCGCATCTGGCGCACTCCCTCGATCACCAGCTGCATGCCGGGCATGCCGGTCTCGGACAACAAGCCGCCGCTGGTGTTGACGGGCAGCTCGCCGCCCGGGCCGATGCGTCCGCCCTCCACGAAGCGGCCGCCTTCGCCCTTGGCGCAGAAGCCGTAGTCCTCCAGAGTCAGCAGCACGGTGATCGTGAAGCAGTCGTAGAGCTGGGCCACGTCGATGTCGGCGGGCGAAAGTCCCGCCATGGCGAAGGCCGTGCGGGCAGACACGTCGGCGCAGGCGCGGGTCATGTCGGGTCGCAGGTGCACGTCCCAGGAGCTCTGGCCCTGGCCGAAGCCCAGGATCGGCACGGGCTTGTCGACGCCCATCGTGCGTGCGCGCTGGGCGCTCATCAGCACCACGGCGGCGGCGCCATCGGACACGAGGCAGCAGTCGTCGCGCCGAAGCGGCTCGATGATCCAGCGCGAGTCCATGTACTGGTCCAGCGTCAGCGGCATGCGCAACTGGGCGTTCGGGTTGGCGGCGCCATGGGCACGCACCGCCACCGCGATCTCGCCCAGCTGCCAGCTCTGGGTGCCGTACTGCGCCATGTGGCGCTGCGCGATCATCGCGTAGCCGGCGGGGGTGCCGAACCAGCCCGCCGCCGAGGCGTCGCCCCAGCCGTGCTCGTAGGCCTGGCGCGTGCCGGTCTTGGGGTTGTCCGCGAAGGTCACCAGCGCCATGTCGCACTGGCCGTGCTCGATCGCCATCGCGGCCATGCCGATCATGCTGGCGTTGGCCGCGCCCCCCTGGTCCCAGCAGCCGCCGATGCGCGGCTGCATGCCCATGGCCTCTGCCAGGATCTGGCCGTACATGAACTCCGGGTTGGAGGTGGGCACTTTCACGAAGAGCGCGTCCACCGCGTCCTTCTCGACGCCGGCGTCGGCCAGCGCGTTGCGGCAGGCCTCCGCGTTCAGCGACAAGGTGCTGCGGCCCGGGTGCTTGCCGAAGGCGGTGTGGCCCACGCCCGCGATGACGACGTTGCCGCGCATGTCAGTGAGCTCCCCGCATGTCAGATCACCCCTTCCTCGGCGAGCCGTGCCACCGTGTCGGGCGAGCGGCCCAGCCATTGGCCGTAGACGTGCGCGTTGTCGGCGCCCAGCCTGGTGCTGGGGCGATGCGCCGCCGGCGGCGTGCCGTCGTAGCGCATCGGGCTGCCCTGCACCACGATGCGGCCCAGTTCGGGATGGTCGATCCATTGCAGCATGCCGCGCGCGTGCATGTGCGGGTCGTTGACCACCTCGTCCAGCGTGCGCACCGGCGCGCAGGGCACGTGGTGCGCCATCAGCAAGTCGAACAGCGCCTGCTTGTCCTGCCCGGCGGTCCATGCCGACACCAGGGCGTCGAGCTCGTCCATGCGGGCGACCCGCTGCTTGAGCGTCGCGTAGCGCGCATCGTCGCGCAGATCCTCGCGGTTCATCGCCTGCGCGAGCGAGCGCCAATGCGCGTCGGTCACGCAGATCAGCGCCAGGTGCCCGTCGCGCGTGGGGTAGACGTTGTAGGGCGCCTCGGCCAGGCCACTGTGGCGGTTGCCGGTGCGCGGCGGCGGTGCCCAGCCCTGGCCGTACAGCAGCCCCAGGGCGGACGACAAGGACGCGTACACCGCTTCCTGCATGGCGACTTCCACCAGGCGGCCGCGGCCGGTGCGCTCGCGCTCGTACAAGGCGGTGGCGATCGCGCCGTACAGGTGCACGCCGCCGAAGAAGTCGGCCAGCGCCGGACCGGCCTTCACCGGCTCGCGGTCGGGGAAGCCCGTGATGCTCATGACGCCGCTCACCGCCTGCACCGTCAAGTCCATGGCCGGGTAGTCGCGGTTGGGACCCGACAGGCCGTAGCCGCTGCCCGATGCGTAGATCAGCCGCGGGTTGAGTTCGCGCAGGCGCTGCCAGCCCACGCCCAGTCGGTCGAGCACGCCGGGGGCGAAGTTCTCCACCAGCACGTCGGCGCGCTGCGCCATTTCCAGCAACAGCTCGCGGCCCTCGGTGGTCTTGAGGTTGAGCGTCGCGTCGAGCTTGTTCGCGTTGAGCATCGCGAAGGGAAGCGCGGCGCCCCCCACCACGCCGCGGCGGCGCAGGTTCTCGCCGCCCGGGGGTTCGATCTTGACCACCTTGGCGCCCGCCATCGCCATCAGGAAGGTGGCGTACGGGCCGTTGTAGATCTGCGTGAGGTCGAGCACCGTCACGCCGGTCAGCGGGCCGGGCAGGGCGTCGGAGGCGGCGGCCATCGTGTCGTCGGTCATCGCGTCAGCGCCCCTTGAAGTTCGGCACGCGCTTTTCGGCGAAGGCCGCCGGTCCTTCGGTCGCGTCCTCGGTGGACATCAGCATGCGGTTGAACATCTGCTCCATGCGCAGCCCCGTGGCCAGGTCCACGTCGCGCGAGCGCAGCGCCAGCTCCTTGGCCGCCTGCACCGCCAGCGGCGCGTTGGCCGCGATGCGCCGGGCGTATTCCATCGCCGTGTCCATCAGCCGCTCCGCCGGCACCACCCGGTTGACCAGTCCCCAGCGCGCGGCGGTGGCGGCATCGAAGCTGTCGCCGGTCAGCAGGATCTCCATGGCGATCGCGTGGGGCAGCTGCGCGATCGCGCGTTGGGTGCCGCCATTGCCCGCCACCACGCCGCGCTTGACCTCGGTCAGGCCGAAGGTAGCGTGCTCTGCGGCCACGCGGATGTCGGTGGCCAGCATCAGCGTCATGCCGCCGCCGAGGCAGTAGCCGTTGATGGCGGCGATCACGGGTTTCCACACCTCCAGGCCGCGGTTGAGCAGCTGGTCGCGCTGGGTCAGCCACATCTCCGACATCAACGGTGGCGCGGTCAGGAAGGTCTTGATGTCGGCGCCGGTGGTGAAGGACTTGAGGCCCGCGCCGGTGATGATCGCCACGCGGACCTGCGCGTCGTCGCGCACGCGCTTCCATGCTTCGGAAAGGCCCGCGTAGTGCTCGGCGTCCATCGCGTTGAGCCGCTCGGGGCGGTTGATCGTGATCAGGGCGATGCCCTCGGCGGACACCTCGATGTCGATCGACATGGCGTTCAGCTCCTGCGCGAACCGAGGATCTCGCGGGCCACCACCATGCGGTGGACTTCGGAGGGCCCTTCCCCGATGCGGCGGATGCGCGCCTCGCGGTACCAGCGCTCCAGCGGCAGCTCCTGCGCCACGCCCATGCCGCCCAGCATCTGGATGCAGCGGTCGATCACGCGGCCCGCCACTTCCGTGCCGTAGACCTTGCAGGCCGAGGCATCGACCTTGATGTCGCGGCCCAGGTCGGCGTTCCAGGCGGCCTGGTACACCAGCAGGCGCGCCGCGCGCAACTCGATCTCGCTGTCGGCGATCATCCACTGGATCGCCTGCCGGTCGGCCAGGTGCGCGCCGAAGGTCTTGCGCTGGCGCACCCAGTCGATCGCGATCTCCAAGGCGGCCTGCGCCACGCCGATCGTGGCCGCGGCATACGGAGGGCGGGCATGGACCAGCCACGCTTCGGCGAGCTTGAAGCCTTGGCCTTCCTCGCCCAGGCGGTCTTCCTCGGGCACCTCGTAATCCTCGAAGTGCACCTCGTAGGGCGCGTAGGAGCGAATCACCGGGATCTTGGACAGGTGGATGCCGGGGCGGCTCTTGTCGACCACGAAGCTCGTGATGCCGCCGCGGCCGGGCACGTCGCCGGTGCGCGCGAAGACGATGCCCCAGTCGGCCATGCCGGCGCCCGAAATCCAGATCTTGGTGCCGTTGATGACGTAGCGGTCGCCCTTCTTCACCGCGCGCGTCTGGATGGCACGGCCGGGGTCGGAGCCGCCGCTGGGCTCGCTGATCGCGACGAAGGCCTTGGTGCCGTTCTCGACGTCGCGCCGGGCGAAGCGTTGCTGGTGCGCCGTGCCTTTCCAGATCACGTTCGGCGGATCGAAGCCGAAGGCGCCCGCCCCGGCGATGTACATGCCCATGCGGCACTTGGCGGCCTCTTCGGCGGCCACGCACTGGCCCAGCAGCGAGAGCCCCGCCCCGCCGTGCTCGGCCGGCGTCTCGAACAGCCACAGCCCGAGCGAGCGAGCCTTGGCCTGCAACGCGCGCAGCGTCTCGGGTTCGGGCGTGTAGGCGTCGTGCGGCAGCTTGTCCTCGACCGGGCGGACTTCCTCGGCCATGAAGCGGCGAATCGTGTCGCGCAGCATCCGCAGCTCCTGCGGCATCTCCCAGCCGCCGGCCTCCATTCCGATGCTCATCGGTTCTCCTCGTCGGTTTGGGTGGCGAGCGCCTGGCGGCGTCGTGCGCTCGCCTCGGGATCCAGGCGGTAGCGGGCGCGCCCGGGCGCGATCGGCGTCTCGTGCGCGACCACGACGCCGTAGACCGACTCGGCCGTCGCGCGGCTCACGTAACCGCCGTCCAGGTCGCGCTCGAGCGTGGCCAGGTCCCGTTCGAGCGGGTCGCCGAAGCCGCCCCCGCCCGGGGAGGCCGCGCGCAGCGCGTCGCCCGGGGCCAGCGGCTGCTTGTCCTGCTTGCTGCGCCACTGCGGCGTCCAGGCGCGCCCGCCGGTGACGAACTCGACCCGGTTGGCCTGCGCGGGCTTGCCACCGCAGATGCCGAAGGGCGCATGGTCGGCGCGGTCGCCCAGCACCGACACGGTTGTGTCGCCCCAGACCGTGAAGCCGTACTCGGTGCCACAGCCGCCGCGATGCCGGCCCGCGCCGCCGGAGTCCTCGCGCATCCGGAAGTGGTCGAAGCGCAGCGGGAAGCGGTGCTCGGACATCTCGAGCGACATGAAGTTGGCCATCGACTGCGGCGGCGTGCCGTTGACCAGGCCGTCGCCCACGCGCGTGGCGCCGTAGCCGCCGGGGTAGGGGAACACGCCGACGAAGTAGTTGCGCCGCGCCGGGTGCGTGCCGCTGATGGCGACCACGCCGATCGTGCCGAAGAAGGCCGCGGGCGTGCGCTCGGGGCAGGCCTGCGCCAGCGCGCCGAACACCACGTCGATCACCCGACCCATGGGTTCCAGGTAGCCGCCACAGGGCGCGGGGTATTGCGCCGACAGCACGGTGCCCGGGGGCACCTCGATGGTGATGGGCCGGAAGGTGCCGCCGTTGACCGGCACGTCGGGGAACAGGTGCTTCAACGCCACCATGCAGGACGACACGGTCGTGTTGCGCGACATGTTCATCGGCCCGCGGGCGGTGGGCGCGGTGCCGGTGAAGTCCAGCCGCATCGTGTCGCCCGCGACCGTGACCGCGAGCCTGACCGGCAGCGGCCGGTCCTCGATGCCGTCGTTGTCGATCGCGTCCTCGAAGCGGTAGGTGCCGTCCGGGATCTCGGCGATGTGCGAGCGCATCTGGCGCTCCGAGTGCGCGATCATCTCGTCGAGGCACGCGGTCAAGGTGGCGCGCCCGTGGCGGCGCACCAGCGCCTCGATGCCGCGCGCGCCCACCGCGAAGACGTTGGTCATCGCGGCCAAGTCGCCGGCGATCTCTTCGGGCAGGCGCACGTTGGCGCGGAACATCGCGACCAACGCGTCGTTGCGCCGGCCCTGGTCGTACAGCTTGACCGGCGGGATGACGATGCCTTCCTGGTGGATCTCGGTCGCGCGCGGGCCCCATCCTCCGGGCACGTTGCCACCGATGTCCATCCAGTGGCCGGTGGTGGCCATCACCGCGAACAGCTCGCCGTCGGCGAACACCGGGCCGATCAGCTGCACGTCTTGCAGATGGCTGCCGCCCAGGTAGGTGTCGTTCATGATCCAGAGATCGCCGGGCTTGAAGCCGCCGGAGGCAGCGGCCAACTCGATGATCTTCTGGACCGAGAACTGCATGTAGGCCAGGAACACCGGCAGGCCGTAGCGGCCCTGCGCGATCGTCTCGCCCGTGACCGGGTGGAAGATGCCGTTGGCGCAGTCGTTGGTCTCGGAGATGATCGGCGACAGCGCCGCGTGGATCAGGTGCAGGTCCATCTCGTCGGCGATCTGCTCCAGCGCGCCGCGCACCACGGCCAGCGTCACGGGATCGGGCGGTGGGGTGCTCATGCGACCTCCGTCAGCAGGTTGCCGTGGCCGTCGACCCGCAGGCGCATCGCGGGCTCGAGCACGGTGGTGGTGTCGGCCTGCTCGACGATCGCGGGACCGTCGAGCCGGATGCCGGGCAGCAAATCCTCGCGGCGATACACCGGCGTGTCGGTCCAGCGGCCGAAGTGCACGGGCCGCCGGCCGGTGGGCTCGGGCGCCGGCCGTGGCGCAGGGGGCGGCAGCCGGCGGCGCTCGCGCTCGCGCAGGCCGCGCAGCGTGGTGCGGGCGGCCACCACCATCAGCGGAATGCCGCTGCTCAGCGTGTTGCCGAATTCCTCGCGGTAGGCCTCGACGAACGCGGCGGCGATGCGCTCGCTCGGCCAGTCGGGTTCGACGACCACGCGCAGCGCGTGGATCTGGCCGCTGTACGCCATGTCGAGCGCATGCTGCGTCTCGACCCGGTCGACCTCGACTTCGCTGCGCCGCAGCTGCCGCTCGGTGTCGGCGCGTTGCTCGGCGAAGACCGCGGCGAGCTCGTCGCCCACGATCTCGTCCAGCCGCCGCTCGACGGTGCGCGAGACGTCGTAGCGCATGTCCGCCACTGCGCAGCCCAGCGCGCACAGCACGCCGGGGGTGGGCGGCACCAGCATCGTGCCGATGCCGACCTCGCGCTGCAGCGCCGCGCCGTGAAGGGGCCCGGCCCCGCCGAAGATGACCAGCGCGAAGTCGCGCGGATCGTGGCCGCGCTCGATGGACAAGAGGCGGATGCGGCCCGCCATGCGCTGGTTGATGATCTCGAGGATGGCCTCGGCGGTCTGCTCGACGGACAGGCCCAGCTTGCTGCCCAGGGCGCCGAGCGCGGCGCGCGCCGCCTCGACGTCCAGCCGTGCGAGTTCCCCGCCGATCGGCTTGGCCGGGTCGATGCGGCCGAGCGCGATGTTGGCGTCGGTGACCGTGGGCTCGGTGCCGCCGCGCCCCCAGCACACCGGCCCGGGCGCTGCGCCGGCGCTGCGCGGCCCCACCTGCAGCATCCCGCCGCGGTCGATGAAGGCGATGCTGCCACCACCGGCGCCGATCGTGTGGACGTCGATCATCGGCAGCTTGAGCGGCACGCGGAAGTCGAGCTGCGTGAGCTCGGCGACCTCGGGCTGCCCGTCGATGACCACGGCCACGTCGAAGCTGGTGCCGCCGATGTCGCCGGTGATCACCTTGTCGAAGCCGGCGTCGGTGGCCAGCTCGGCCGCGGCCATCACGCCCGCCGCCGGCCCCGAGCGGACGATGTAGGCGGCGCGCTCGGCCAGCTGGTGCACCGGCACCACCCCGCCGTTGGACTGCATCACCAAGGTCTGGCGCGGGAAGCCCCAGCGCTCCAGCCGCTCGACCAGGTTGCGCGCGTAGCCGGCCACCAGCGGCTGGAGATAGCCCTGGACCACCGCCGTGCTGGTGCGCTCGAACTCGTAGTACTCGCGCACCACGTCGCTGGAGACGACGATCTCCCAGGCGGGATGCGCTTCGCGCAGCAACTCGCGCACGCGGCGCTCGTGCACGGGGTTGGCGTAGGAATGCAGCAGCGACACGACGATGGACTGCACGTCCTCGCCCTTGAGCACCTCGGCCAGCGCGCGCACCTGCGCATCGTCCAGCGGGGCGAGCACCGCGCCCTCGTGGTCGACCCGCTCGTCGACTTCCCAGCGTTGGTCGCGCGGCACGAGCGGACGCTGCTGGCCGGTCAGGCCGTACATCGTCGGCCGGTCGCGTCGGCCCAACTCCAGCACGTCGCGAAAGCCCCGCGTCGTGACCAGCGCGCAGCGGGCCCCGCGCCGCTCGATCACCGCGTTGGTGGCGATCGTGGTGCCGTGCAGGATCACGTCCAGCGCGTCGGGCCGGATGCGCGCGGCTTCCAGCGCGGCCAGCAGGCCCTGCGACGGGTCGGTCGGCGTGGAGGGCACCTTGACCACGCGTCGCACGCGGCCGCCATCCTCGGTGTAGTAGAGGTCGGTGAAGGTGCCACCGACGTCGATGCCGACCGTGCCGCGCATGCGTGTCTCCTCCACGGCCGGGCGCATCGCCCGGCCAGCGTCGTCGACCCGGTGTGTCTCCTCCGCGCGTGGTGTGCCGGGCCGCACCACGCCGTGTCGTCCTCTGGTGTCCTACCCGTCCGCCATCGCGCGCGCCACTTCGGCGTAGGCGCCGACATGGCGCTGCATCCGTCGGTACGCCGCGTCGACGTCCTGCGCCACGATCGCGTCCAGCACGCGCCGGTGCGCGCGCGTGACGGCCGTGCGCACTTCGTCGGTGTTGATGTCGGGGCGGTCGGTGGCGGCGTGGATCGACTGCGCGATGGCGGTCATGAACGCGATCAGCGGCTCGTTGCCGCTGGCCTGCACGACCGCCAGGTGCCAGTCGAGATTGGCGCGCACGTAGGCGTCTATGTCGCCGATGACGCGCTCCAGGCGCGTCTGCGCGTCGACGATGCGGGCGATGTCGGCATCGGTGCGGTTGCGCGCGGCGAAGCGCGCCGCGGCGGGCTCGATCGCTTCACGGGCCTCGAGCAAGGCCTGGAGCCGGATGCCGTGGCTGCGCACGAATAGGCCCAGCGAGCGGGACAGCGCGTCGTGTCCAGGCCGGCGCACCACGGTGCCGCCGTTGCGGCCAGGCCGGGTGAGGATGAGGCCTTCGACTTCCAGGGTGCGCAACGCTTCGCGCACCGACGCGCGCGACAGGCCCGATTGCGCGCAGATCTCCCGCTCCGCGGGCAAGGGGGTGCCCTCGGCGAGCGCCCCGCCCAGGATGTGTTCGCGCAGTTGGGCAGCGAGCACGTCCGAGGCCTTGGGGACGAAGACCGGCGTCAGCTCGGCGGCGACCGGCAACGGGTCCATCAACGGGTTGTCTCCTTCACCGCGCGCCATCGTGGGGCGCGCTTTGCGTGGAGAGACTATGCGTTTCGGTCTAATGGTCTGTCAACTGAATTGTCAGACCAATGTTCCGATGACTGCCGCACGAGGAAGCCTGCTCGCCCCTCAGGGACGCCGAACACACTCGTGCTTCGAGCCCGGGGCGACATCGATGGTGTCTGGGAGACGGTCCAGTTGCTGCCTTCGTCGAGACATGCGGAACGCTGTCGACGACACTGGCGCGGGCGCGCATTCGGTCCGCGCAACCGGTATCCATCGACGAAGCGGGAAGGTTCAGCCGCTGCCTTGAGCCGCGATCCGCCGACGCAGGTCCTGTACCACGCTTTCGAAAGCCGGCCAACCTTGCCAGCCCGTGATGCGGCCGAGCTTGCGCGATCTGTGGAAGAAAAAGAAGGTGGGCACCCCGTGCAGCGCGAAGCGCTGGCCGAGCGGCCGGTCGGCATAGACGTCCGCCTGGAGCCAGTGCAAGTCAAGGCCAGCGATGGCCTGCGCCTTCAGCGTGGCGGCTTTCTTGAACTGCTCGCAGTTGTAGCAGTCCTCGCCCCAGAGATAGATGGCCACCAGCGCATCGCCGGCGTCGGCCAATGCGGCATCGAAGTCGGCGGAACCCACCGGACGCATGGCCAGTCGCTCGAACAAGGGCGGCGTGCTCATGTCTAGATCCCCGCCGTCAGCCACCTCGCCACGATCGCCGGCCGCTCAGCGCCTTCGATCTCGACCGTCACGTCGTATTCGGCACGCCAGCGCCCTTCTCCCTTGTCCTCGAAGGCGTGCAGCACGAAGCGGCCGCGCACGCGGGCGCCCGAAGGCACCGGCGCCACGAAGCGCAGCCGATCGAAGCCGTAGTTGACCGCCTGCTTGGTGCCTTCGATGCCGGGCACGACCTGATAGGCCATCACCGACAGCATCGACAACGTCATGAAGCCGTGCGCGATGGTGCCGCCGAAGGGCGTGGCCGCGGCGCGCTGCGGATCGACGTGGATGAAGTAGGTGTCGTGCGTCAGCCGCGCGAAGGCGTCGATGGACGGCTGCTCGAGCGCGATCCAGTCGGACACGCCGATCTCGGTGCCGGTGCGGGCAGCGAGTTCGGAAGCGGGGGCGAAGCGGGTGGGGCCTTCCATTCGGCGGCTGCTCCTGCAGGGGTTGGTCGCTCGTGCTCAGGCATGCGTGTCGAGCCGGCCGCCGCGCGGGGCGCGACGACGCTCTGCACCAGGCCAGGCGGCATCGAAGCGCTGCGCGCGGCAGCGCAGGCAGATCCAGTGCGCGGTGAGGCCGCTCGCCATCTGCGCGTCGGCCAGGCGCGTGGACAGACCCTGCCGGTCGATCACGACGTGGTGTTTCCAGGCGTGCAGCGCGTCGGCGCAGGTGGGCATGAGAGTCGAACGCTCGAAAGGGTGGGGTGGCGAGGGGCGATCGGTATTGTGCATGAGCGACGATTCAAGGCGACGTTGGCCGACCGCGTCGGCAACCAACGGAGCCGCATGGAAACGACCGGGCGTGCAGCCCGCGGTGGCCTCATGCCTTCAAGAGGGCGGATGCGTTCACGAGACGGACGATGCGTCCCAGCGCATGCGCCTTGCGGAAGTAACGGTCGTCCGCGGTGACGAGCACCGCACCCTCGCGTTCGAGAGCCACCGCGTGGTACAGGGTGTCGAACAGGTGGTGTCCGAGGCGGGTCGCGAGCGACAGCGCCCGAAGATGCACCAACTCGTCCGAAACGATCGAAAGGCGGATCTGCAGCAGATCGACGAGATCCGCTTCCGCCGACCCGGGCGACTCGCGCGCCAAGACTGCCCCGACTTCAGCGATGAAGTGCGGCGGCTGCAACAGCCGCACGCGTCCGTCGGACACTGCGGCGAGCACGTCCGCCGCAATGGCGGCATCGGGTTCATCCGCTCCCTGGAAAAACCACTTCAGCGCCACACTGGCATCGACGACGAGCGGCAACGCCACTTCAAGGCCTGCCCTTTTCCCGTGCCGAGCGCAATGCATCGGCACTGCGAAGCGGTGCCCGCTCGCGTCGCTTGAGAATCCGCTCGATCGCGGCGCGACTGCGGCTCTCGCGTTCGGCACGGTCGACTGCCTCGCGCATGAGGGCGGCAATCACCGCGCTCTTGTTCTGGCCCTCGAAGGTGGCATTGAAGGCATCACGGACCTCGTCCGGCACGCTGAAATTGACGGTAGCCATGACGGGAGTATTGTTGAAATTTTCAACATTGTCCCGGCGTGCCCCGTTCCGGTCAAGCCGGGCCAGGACCTCGGCCACGCACCGGATGTACCCGCGCCCCGCGCTACGATACGCGGACCGATCGTCGCCGGAGCCCGCCCCCTTGTCCTTGATGCCGTCCCGACTGTCCGCCAACGAGCTCACGCGGCTGCTGCTCGCCGTGCTGGTGGTGTTGCTGCTGATCGTCTGCAGCTTCTGGGTGCTGCTGCCCTTCCTGCCGGCGACGGTGTGGGCCGCCACGGTCGTGATCGCCACATGGCCGATCATGATCTGGTTGCAGCGTGGGCTGGGCAACAGCCGGGGCGCGGCGGCCGCGGTCATGACCATCGCGCTGGTGCTGGTGTTCTTCATCCCGCTGGCCTTCGCGGTCGAAACCATCGTCAAGAACCGCGACAAGCTGATCGAGTGGGTGAGGCTCGCCGCGTCGCTGCGCGAGTTGCCGCCGCCGGATTGGCTGGCGGGCCTGCCGCTGGTCGGTGCGCGGCTGGCCACGCTGTGGGAGGAGGCGACCGAGGCGGGCGGCGCGGGCCTGGTCGAGTACGTGACGCCGCACTTGGGAACGCTGGGCACGCGGCTGGCGCAACAGGCCACGGGACTGGGCGCGGCGGCCGTGCAGTTCCTGCTGGTGTGCTGCATCGCACCGATCTTCTACATGAAGGGCGAGGTGGCCGCGCGCACCGCGCTGCGGGCCGGCGCGCGGCTGGCCGGTCGCCGCGGCGAGAGCATGGTGGTGCTGGCCGCCCAGGCCGTGCGCGGCGTCGCGCTGGGCGTGGTGGTCACGGCCGTCGTGCAGTCGCTGCTCGGGGCGATCGGCCTGGCCGCGGCCGGCGTGCCGGCAGTCGCCCTGCTGACCGCGGTCATGCTGCTGCTGTCGATCGCCCAGCTGGGCCCCTTCCTGGTGTTGCTGCCCGCGGTGGGTTGGCTCTGGTGGAGCGACCAGACCGGTTGGGCGATCGGCCTTTTCGTGTGGACGCTGATCGTGGGCTCGGTGGACAACCTGCTGCGGCCCTTCCTGATCCGCCGCGGTGCCGACCTGCCGCTGCTCTTGATTTTCGTGGGCGTCGTGGGCGGGCTGTTCGCCTTCGGGCTGTTGGGGCTCTTCATCGGCCCGGTGGTGCTGGCGATCACCTACAAGCTGCTGGGCGCATGGCTGGCCGACCCGCACACCGAGGATCTGCCGGGTCCGGAAGAGGCGCCGTTGACGGCCTCGGCGACCGGCGCCGAGCCGTTGTCCGATGCGGCGGTGCTCGACCGCGGCGTGCGTTGACCATGCGGGCCCGCATGCGTCGCGTTCCCCTGCCCGTGCCGCTGCTGCGCGGGCTGACCGCGCCGGAGCGCGCGCGGCTGCCGGCCGCCTGGCAGCCGCTGCTCGCGCGCCTGCACGACGACCTCGTCGCGCTGCTGGGCAGCGAATGCCGCCACGTCGAGCGCATCGAGGTCGAGCAGGAGCCCGATGGGGGCCTGCGCTTGGCGCCGGTGTTCTCGCACGGCATCGGCGCGCGCAACCCGCAGGCCATCTCGCAGGTGGTGCAACGCATCACGCGGGCCACGGCGGAATCGCACGCCTTGGCCGACGAGGCCGGCGCGTCCACCGGTGCCGACTCGTCGACCAGTGTGAACGCCGGATGAACGACATGCCGCGGCTGCTGTTCCTGGATTTCGAGGGCGTGCTGACCCCATCGGCCGCAGGCGGCGGACGCATGTTCTCGCGGGCCCCGCTCCTGGCCGACGCGCTTCGCGATGCACCCGCCGACGTGCAGGTGGTGATCGCCTCCACGTGGCGCCTGCACCGCGAGGTGCCGGTGCTGCGCGCGATGCTGCCGCAGGCGCTGGCCGAGCGCGTGGTGGGGGCGACCGGCCGGGCGCGGCTGGAGTCACCGCACCCCAGGCATGCGGAGATCCTGGCGTGGCTGGAAGCCGAAGGTCTGGCGCAGGCCGATTGGCGGGCGATCGACGACACCCCGCACCTGTATCCGCCGGACTGCCCGCAACTCATCCTGTGCACGTCCACCCGGGGCATCGACGCGCCGCAGTTGGCACAGCTCGAACAGTGGTGGAGCAAGGGTTAGCAGGGTCCACGAATGTGGATGTCACCAGGGGTCGCGGGTTCGGGCGGTCTCCTGGGAAGGTTCAGGACGAACGTCGCCCCGCACCCGCGCCCGGCGCTTTCCGCGCGGACGCTGCCACCATGCAGCGCGGCCAGGCGCTTGACCAGGGCCAGCCCGATCCCCAGCCCGCCGTGACTGCGGTCCAGCGTGGGATCGACTTGATGGAACAACTCGAAGAGGCCGCCGATCTTGCCCGGATCGATGCCGATGCCGGTATCGGCCACCCGGATCTCGATGCACGCGTCGTCCGCGACCACGCTGAGCTCGATGCGGCCACCCGGCGGCGTGAACTTGCATGCGTTTCCCAGGAGATTCCCGAGCATCTGGGCCAATCGCACGGGGTCTGCCTCGATCCAAAGCGATTCGTCCGGCGCATCGATGACCAGCGCATGGGCGCGCGCGGCGGACTCGGCACCGACGGCCTCGACCGCGTCACGGATCACGGCGTTGACCGAAACGCGCTCGTGCCGCAGTTCGATGTTCCCGCGGGTGATGCGGCTCACCTCCAGGAGATCATCGACCAAGCGCTTGAGCTGCACGGTCTGGCGTTCGGCCATCGCCAGGGCTCGGCGGCCCGCCTCGCCGAGCGGCTCGAGGCGTTCGACGAGCCGTAGCGCGTTCGTGAGCGGGGCCAGCGGGTTGCGCAGCTCGTGCGCCAGCATCGCCAGGAACTCGTCCTTGCGCTGGTCGGCATCCGTGAGGCGCACGATCAGCGCGTCGCGCTCCTGCGCCGTGTGCTTGGCGTCGTTGATGTCGGTGAGGGTGCCGAACCAGCGTGCGACGCGGCCCGACTCGTCCCGCTGCGCGAGCGCGCGCCCGATGAACCAGCGCCATGCGTCGTCATGGCGCTTGAAGCGGTATTCGGCGTAGTACGGGTCGCCCGTGGCCAAACTGCGGCTCCAGGCGGCAAGAGAGGCGGCTTGATCGTCCGGGTGCAGGTAATCCGTCCAGCGCCACCCCTGGCCGGCGCCGGTCGGGTCGTATTCGCCACCCGGCTCGTGCGGGCGCGGCATGCCGGTGTATTCGTACCAGCGCTCGTTGAAGTAGTCATGGTAGCCATCGGGTCGGGTCGCCCAGATGATCTGCGGCATCGTGTCCGCGAGCACGCGAAAGCGCGCTTCGCTTTCGGCCAATGCCTCCGCAGCCAGCATCCGGTCGAGCGCTTGGGCGGTCGCCTGGGCCAGCGCCGCGACGAATCGTTTCTCGTCGGCGTCCAGCGTACGGTCGTGCTCGAAGTCGAAGGCGAGGAAGCCGAGCACTTTCGCCTTCGGACCGGAACCGGTCAGCAGCGGATGGGCGACCACGGCCGACAGCTCTTGCGGCTCGACCACGTCGGCCACGAGCGGATAACGCGCGGCGAACTCGGCGCGGTTCTCTACATGGATCGCGCAGCGACGGGCGATCGCCTCGCCGCCGGCCGTCTGGGCCGTGTTCGGGATGCGCCGCAACTGCTCGAGCAAGGCGGGCGCGTAGCCGGTTCCATGGGCGAGCACCAGCGCCTGCGACTGCGTGGCGCCTTGCTCGATCAGGTACAGCTTTCCCTTGGTCGTGCCAACCGCATGGCAGCCCGACTCGACTGCGGCGCGCGCGACTTCGCTGCGCGTGCGCGCCGCCGCCAGTGCGGCGGTGAACACCTGCAGCTGCTCGGTGCGCGCGCGCGCCGACCGCTCCGCATCGAGCAGGCGCTCGCGCTCGCGCTCGCTGCGGCGCCGTTCCGTGACCTCTTCTGCCAGGACGTGAACGCCGATGGTGTGGTCGTCGTCATCCTTGAGCGGCAGCCATTGCTCGATCCAGACACGCTCGACGCCAGGGCGGGCTGGCGTGGTGCCCACGAACTCGATGTCCCGCAACGCACGGCCGGCGTCGAGGACGGTGCGCAGTGCCGCCTCGGCCGCGTCGGCCAGGTCCGGAAGCAGCTCGCGCACCGTTTTCCCGACGTGCGCTTCGGCAGCGATGCCATTGATCTCGGCGAGCCGCTCGTTGATGCGCACGAATCGCAGTTCCCGGTCGAACACGGCCAGCCCGACCGGTGTGGCCTGGTAGACGGAGCGCAGTTCGGCCAGCTGCGCCCGGGCGCGCCGCTCGCTCTCGACCAGCGCTCTGGCGATGCGCGCCTCGCCGACCGCTCCCCAAAGCCTCGCGCAGGCATCCTCGACGAGGCCGATCTCGGCCTCGCTCCAGGCGCGCGGCTCCGGGTGGTGGATGAACAGCAGCGCCACCATGCGCCCGTCGTGCACCAGCGGCACATCCAGAATCGCACGGGTCCGGATGCCCTGGTAGGCCCGGAGCACGGCTGGCGCACGCGTACGGGCGTCTTCCACCACGTCGGCGATGGCGACCGTGCGGCCCGCCTTCATGTCGTGGACGAACCCCGTGCCGAAGTCGGCCATGCGCCACGTGCCGACGACCGACGCGATGCGGCCATCGTTCCAGTCACGTGCCACGCACAGGTGCTCGCCCTTCGGGTCGACCTCGCCGAAGCCCACTTGCGCGACGCCCAGCGATTCGCCCAAAATCGCACAAGCCGCATCCATCCGCGCGGTCGGGTCGGCCAGCCGCTGCAGCGTTTCCGAGAGTTCGAGTTGGAACGCCTGGCGGCGCTGCGCCAACACCGTCTCGGTGGTCTCGTTGCACACCACCAGGACGCCGCCTACCCCGCCCGGTGCGGTCTCGTCGTCGATCGGGCCGAAGCTGTAGGTCCACCAGGCGTCCTCGCGCCGGCCGTGGCGCGTGATCGGCACGAGCTGGTTCTCGTGCCATGTCGCGCCCGAGCCTTCCATCACCTGCTCGATCTGCGGGCCGATCACGTCCCAGGCTTCGGCCCACGCGTCTTGCGCCGAGCGGCCAAGCGAGCCCGGGTGCCGATCGGGCCCGATCAAGCGCGCATAGGCGTCGTTGTAGAGGCAGGCGAACTGCGGCCCCCACAAGAGGCACATCGGGTGGCCGGTGTTCAGCACCAGGCGAAGGGCGGTGCGCAACGCCTGGGGCCAGGCGTTCGTGGCGCCCAGCGGCGTGGCCGCCCAATCGTGCGCCCGCATGCGCGCGGCCATTGCGCTGCCGCCAGCCAAGAACGCCTGATTCGCGGGAGCCGAACCGGGTCGCTCTCCTGGTGCCCCACAGTCCTCGATGGTCAATTGCCGGCCCTCCATGGTCGGCGCACCGGGCGAGGTCGTGCCAGCACCGCGCGGCGGATGCCGGTGCCGGGCCAGGAACCTGCAATGCCCGAGTCAGGGCCGCAGGGGGCACCGGGCGGCCGCTGTCCTCGTGGTGCGAATCCGCCCAGTGTATCGGGGCGGCGAGACCGCCTGCATGCTTGGACGGATCTCGCTCCTTTCCATCTTCGCCTCGAGAAGCGTGCCGCCAAAGGCACCTACGGCTTCCGCAGTCGCCCCAGGGGCGCCGCGGCGCGCCGACGTTCATCGGGAAACGCCTGCTTCTCGTCCGTCATGAGTCCCGGACCCGTGCATGCCGGGGGCAGCATGGGCGTCGTTGCCCAAACGATGCGCGCCGTGCGGCGCCGCGCTCCACCGATGATCCTGTCTTCCCTGCTGCCTGCCGCCGGCGTCCTGCTGCTGGTGGTGGGCCTGGCCGTGGGCGCGATGCGCTGCGCGGGCCTGGCCGCGTCTCTTTGGACTTACGACGCCACGCTGTCGGCCGCGGCCGGGGTGGTGGCGCTGTTACTGGGCGGCGGCGCCCTGCGCGGCCTGCTTGCGCTCGCCGCGCAGGCGATGGCATCGCTCGGGGTCTGACATGGCCCGTCGTGGCCGCGCCACGCCGCCGCGCCGGATCCACGCCGCCCGTCGGGTCGCTCGTGCGCGGACATCGGCGCACGGGGGCCATGTCCCCGCCATGCCCACAGAATGCGCGCCACCCCTCCCGGCCCTTCCGAGCACCACCGCACCATGACCACCGCCGCTGACCTGCACGCCGCCCGCGCCGAATACGCCGCCTGGCAACGCACCGACGAAGAGGCGGCCCATGACCGGGACCCGCGGCGCGTGCGCGTGATGCGCATCGTGGCGGCCGAGCGCGTGCGGCTGATCGAGCAGCTGCTGGCGATGGGCACGCGGTCTGCGCTGCCGCACGGCGAGATCTCCTCGGTGATCGCCCCGGAGGGGACGCATTTCGCCCACCAGGCGCATCGACGCAGCGACGCCGCACTGCGAACCGCCTAAGCCCCACGAAGCCGCACGAAGCCGGCATCCCCGGCGGCCGCGCGAAAGCTGACGGATTCGACAGGCAAACAGCGCGTCTTCTTCGCTCCTGATCCGGGCACCCGCTCCACGTGCCGCACCGCATCCTCGCCTGCTTAAAAGAACAGGACGGAGTCGGTCGCATGCAACGCTTCGCGCAGTGGCGCTTGAACGCCAAGCTGATGGTGAGCCTGGGGGTCGCGCTCACGTTGACCTTGGCGACGATGGTGGTGGCCGTGTCGTGGTTGGTCGAACGCGACGTGGTCGAGGCGCGGGCCGCCGACCTGCACGGCCGCAATCGCTCGCTGCTGGCGGGCGTGGATGCGCTGCATGGCGCCTTGGACGCCGACGTCCTGGCCCAGGCCGGCACGTTGAAGGCGGCGCTGGGGGAACTGCGCGTGGCCGACGGGGGCGCCCTGGCGATGCGCAGCGGCACGCCCCTGGCGGGCCGCTTCGACGAGGTCGACCTGCTGGCGCGCAATCCCGGCACCAACGCCACGGTCTTCGAGCGGCGCGGCAACGACTTCGTGCGCATCACGACCTCCGTCACCAAGGCCGACGGCTCACGCGCGGTCGGCACGAAGCTGGCGCCCGACAGCCCGGCCTACGCCGCTGTCTCCGCCGGCCGCACCTACCTCGGCCGTGCCGATCTCTTCGGCAAGACCTTCGCCGCGGTGTACGAGCCGATCCTGGTCGATGGCCAGGTGGTCGGACTCACGTACGTGGGCCGCGACATCGGCCCGGCGGTGGCCGCGCTGGCGGCCGAGACCGCCAAGACGCCGGTCGGGCGCACCGGCACGGTCGTGGTGCTGGATGCCAAGGGCGTGGCCAAGGCGCACCCGTCGCGCGGTGGCGAGAACCTGGTCCAGACCGGCGATGCCGCCTACCAGGCGATGTACCGCGACGCGCTGGCACGCAAGAGCGGCGAAACGGTCTTCGTCGACGAGGCCGGCGTCGAGTTGACCGCGGTGTTCGACAGCCTGGGCCGTTGGGGCTGGACCGCGGTGGCGATCGCACCCACGTCGGAGCTCCACGAAGTGGCGACCACGGCGCAACGCGCGTTGACGGCCGCGGGCGTGGCGCTGCTGCTGGTGCAGCTGGCGCTGCTGCGCACGTTGGTGGGTCGCCTCGCCACCGGGCCGCTGGGCCGGTTGAGCGACGAGGTGGCCCGGGCCGAACAGGGCGAATTGACGCTGGCGCTTCGCGAGCACGCCGACACCGCGGACGAGGTGGATCGGCTGGAGACCGCGCTGGCCCGCAGCTTCGGGCAACTGCGCACGCTGGTCGGACAAGTGCGCGAGGCGACGGGCCAGGTGGGCGCGGCCAGCCAGCAGATCCGCGTGGGCATGCAGGACTTGTCGAACCGGACCGAGCAACAGGCCTCCAGCCTCCAACAGACGGCAGGGTCGATGGCCGCGATCACGCAAGGCGTGCGCGAAGGCAGCGGGCGGGCGTCGGCGGCGAACAAGGTCGCGCAGGCCGCCGAAGCGGCCGCGCGCCACGGCGGACAGACGATCGGGCAGGTGGTGTCGACCATGGAAGGCATCGCGGCCAGTTCGGCGCGGGTGCAGGAGATCACCAGCGTCATCGACGGCATCGCGTTCCAGACCAACATCCTGGCGCTCAATGCGGCGGTGGAGGCGGCCCGCGCCGGCGAGCAGGGACGCGGCTTCGCGGTGGTGGCCAGCGAGGTGCGCAGCCTCGCGCAGCGCAGCGGCGAGGCCGCCCGGGAGATCAAGCAACTGATCGAGGACTCCGGAACGCGCATCGCGCAGGGCACGCGCCTGGTGGCGGACGCGGGCGAAGCGGTGCAGGCCCTGGTGCGCAACGTGCGCGACGTGGCCGCCACGATCGAGGAGATCTCGCAAGCCGGCGCGGGCCAGCTGGGCGGCATCGAACAGGTCGAACAGGCCGTGCGCCACATGGATTCGGTGACGCAGCAGAACGCCGCGCTGGTCGAGCAGACGGCGGCCGCCACGCACAGCCTGGCCGAGCAGGCGGCGGCGCTGGACCAGGCGGTGGCGGTGTTCCGCTGACGGGCCGGCGACTAGGCCAGCGTGAGCGTCACGTCGATGTTGCCGCGCGTGGCGTTGGAGTACGGGCAGACCTGGTGGGCGGCGTCCACGATCTGCTGGGCCTGCTCCCGCTCCATGCCGGGCACCGACACGCGCAGCTCCACTTCGATGCCGAAGCCCTGCGGGATCTGGCCGATGCCGACCCGGCTGGTGATCGACGTGTCGGCCGGCAGGCTGACCTTCTTCTGCATCGCCACGAACTTCATCGCGCCGATGAAGCAGGCCGCGTAGCCGGCCGCGAAGAGCTGCTCCGGGTTGGTGCCTTCGCCACCGCCGCCGCCCAGCTCGCGCGGGGTGGACAGCTTGGCCTCGAAGGCGCCGTCCGACGCGCGCGCCTTGCCGTCCCGGCCGCCGGTGGCGGTGGCTTCGGCGGTGTAGAGCACTTTCTCGATCGACATGTGGTTGCCCCCTGCGGGTGGTTGGTGAAGCAGCGATGCTGCCATCCTTCGCCGCGGCCCCACTGCAATTCCATGCGGACGCGGCGGCGCCGCGCTGGGCGTGTGCTAGCGTTGCGCCCCCTCACGATGACCCCGGCCCGCGCCGGGGCTTGCCGCAGCCGATGACGACCGACGACATTCCGCCGATCGCCAAGCTCAAGGACAAGGCGCGCGACGTCGCGCGGCAGTTCCGCCGCGCCACGGGGCAGGACCTGAAGCACGCGCAGGCGCTGGACGCGGTGGCGCGACAATACGGCTTCGACACCTGGGCCGCGCTGGTCGAGGAACGGGGCGCGCAGGACGCCTCGCACGTCAATGCCGGGCGCGTGCCGGCGCTGGACGCGGCCGCGGTCGGTTATCCGACGGTGCAGGCGCTGCTGGCCGCGCGCGAGCCCGACGCGCCGGTGTACTTGTCGCTGCGGCCCCAGGCGGGTGCGCTGGTGCTGCTGGCGTCGGACCTGCGGCGTGGCGTGCAGCGCTATGCCCAGCAGGTGGTGTCGCACCGGACCGGCGACGACCCGGCCGCGGCGGCCGTCCAGACCGCCCTCTACACCGCGTTGGACCGCGCGTTGCGTCGGTTGAAGATTCCGGCCGTGGTGGCCACCCGCCAGGAGATCCGCGTGCCGGCATGGCCCGCGGCGGCACCGCTGGCGCCGTTGCTCGAGCGCGCGGGCAGCGACAACGCCGAGCGCGAGATCCTGCTGGCGCGCGCGCTGGCGCCCCCCAAGGACGCGACCTTGCTGCTGGCGGCGGAATTGCGGTGGCTGTCGCAGGTGCCGGACCTGGCGCGCCCCGCGCGACGCTGGACCTTCGCCGCGCGCGACGCGCAGGGCACCCTGGTGGCGGCGCTGCACGAGGACGGCGTGCCGCTGGCGTTCGCCAGCCGCGAGACCGTGGAAGCGATGGTGGCCTGGTACGAAGGCGAGCTGGGCGGCCTGGAGGCGACGGCGCTGGACTGACCGGACCGCCGACGCCGACGCCCCTTGGCCGCCAGCGGTGCAGAATGCGGCTGCTTCCCTTCCTCGTTTGCGAGCCCACGCCCTTGCGCAGAGCCTTGTTCCTCGATTTCGACGGTGTGCTGCACCCGGCGGGCCTGACCGTGCACGATGTCATGCAGCCGATCGAGCGCATCCACGCCCGCCGCCCGGACCTCTTCTGTCATGTCGCGGTGGTGGACGAATTGCTGCGTCCGCATCCGGACGTGGAGGTGTGGGTGCATTCCGGCTGGCGCCTGCACCAGCCCGCCGACGTGATCCTGCCGCTGCTGGGGCCGCTGCAGTCACGGTTGCGCGGCATCACGAGCGGCGTGTCGCGTCATGCGTCGATCCTGGACGCCGTGTCGACGCATGGCATCGACGACTACCGCATCCTGGACGACCTGCCGGAGGAGTTCGACGGCACGCCGGCCGAGCTGATCCTGTGCGACCCGGCGCTGGGCGTGTCCTGCCCCACGGTGCGTGGGCAACTGGTGCAGTGGCTGGAACTCAGCCCAGCCCGATCTCGCGCTCCAGGCCGGCCGGGCCCCGCCTGACCAGGCGGAAGGGCGGCAGCCCGCGCAGCAACCCCTTGCCGTAGGACTTGGTCACCAGCCGTCGGTCGAACACGACGATGCGGGCCGAGTCGGTCTCGGAGCGGATGCCGCGTCCGGCCCACTGCGTCAGCTTCAGCCCGGCGGCCGGCACGGACATTTCCGAGAAGGCGTTGCGGCCCTGCGATTCCAGCCACTCGGCCTTGGCCTGCTCGATCGGGCCGTCCGGCGGCGCGAAGGGGATCTTGGCGATCAGCACGGTCTCGCACAGCGCCCCGGGCAGGTCCAGCCCTTCGCCGAAGCTCTGCAGCCCGACGATCACCGAGCGCTGGCCCGCTTCCACGCGCTCGCGGTGGCGCGACAGCAGCGCGGCGCGCGGCGCCTCGCCCTGCACCAGGCAGTCGGCGCGCAACGCGGCCGGAAGCGCGGCCAGGATGGTCTCCATCTGGTCGCGCGAGGTGCACAGCACCAGCGCGCCGCGACCGGCGCCGGCCAAGGCGGCCGGCACGGCGCGGTGCGCCAGCTCGCTGGCGTGCCCACGCGCATCGCCCGGGTCGGCCTCCGTCTCGTGCACGACGAAGGTGCCCTGCGCCGCGTAGTCGAAGGGCGAGGGCACCGCGAGCGTGGTCACGCCTTGACGATGGGCGAGCCCCGCCTCGCGCAGGAACCAGTCGAAGCCGCCCAGCGAACGCAGCGTGGCCGACGTCAACACGCACGCGGCGGCCGACTCCCAGACGAAGCCGCGCAGCAGCGCCGCGGCGCTGACCGGCGCGGCGCGCAGCACCAGGCCGCGTGCGCTGGTCTCGACCCACTTGGCGCGCGGCGGGGCGGCGTCGTCGAGCAGGTCCGACAGCAGCCGCTCGACCCCGTCCAGGCGCGCCAGCTGCGCGCCCAGGTCGGTGGCCAGCCGCGCCACGGCCTCCGGATCCTTGGAGCCGTCCATCGCTTCACGCAACTGCGCGACCGCATCGACGCCGGCGGCATGCACGCTGCCGGCGGACCGCTGCAGCCGGATGATTTCGACCATCAGCGCCTCGGGCAGGCGCCCCTGCGCGAAGCGCATCACGCGCGGCGCATCAGCGCGCGCGAAGGCGCCCGACGGTCGCGCAGCCGGAGCACCGCCTCCGCCGCCGTTGGCGCCCGTGCCGGTTCTGGTGCCGGTGACTTCCCCGACGGCGGCCATCGCCTCGTGCAGCATGCGATCCAGCGCCGCTGCGGACTCGCGAGCGACGTCGACCGCGGGTTGCAGCGTCGTGGCCGCGCCGCGCTTGTCCAGGAAGGCGGTGGCGCGCTCGATCGCGCCCAGCGTGCCACGCAGCGCGCGTGGCAGGCCGGCCAGCTCGAGGCGCGACGAAAATTGGTCGAGCGCGCGTGCCGGCAAGTGGTGCGCCTCGTCGAAGACCCACAGCGCGTCGCCCGGCCCGGGCACGGTGGCGGCGCCGTGGGCCAGGCTGGACAGCACCAGGTCGTGGTTGACCACCAGCACGTCGACGCCCTGGATGGCGCGGCGCATGCCGTAGTAGCCGCACTGCGAGAAGCGTGGGCAGCGCCGGCCGGTGCAGGAGTGGCGGTCCGCGGCGATGGCGCCCCATTCGCGCTCGCCCAGCTCCATCTCCAGGGTGTCGCGCTCGCCGCTCCACTGGCCGGCGGCCAGGGCATCGGCCAGCTTGGCGAAGACGCCCACGCGCTGCTGCGCCAGCTCGGCGGGCGTGGCCGCGCGCACCGGCGCGTCCCAGTCTTCGAGCAGCGAGCTCTGCACGCCGTGCACGGCCACGTCTTCCAGCTTGAGGTTGCAGGCGAAGCGTCCCCGCCCCTTGAGCAGCGCGAAGGTGGCGCCCCCGGGCAAGAGCGCCGCCAGCGCTGGCAGGTCGCGATGGATGAGCTGCTCTTGCAGCGCCACGGTCGCGGTGGACACGACCAGCCGCGTGCCCCGGGCGCGTGCCTGCACGATGCCCGGCACCAGGTAACCCAGGGTCTTGCCGACGCCGGTACCGCCTTCGACGACGGCGATCGGCGCGGGCGTAAGCTCGCGCAGCCGCTGTCCGGCGGCCTTGTCGCCCCCGGCCTCGTCGCGCAATTCCGCGTCGAGCCGGCCTTGCCGCAGCGTGCCCGCCACCGCGGCCATCATGTCGCGCTGGCCGTCGCGGTCGCGCCAGCCGGGCAGCGCCGCGACGGCATCGCACGCGGCGCGCAGCAGCGCATCGACGTCGGCGGGGGCGGGCTTCGGGGCGGGGGCCTGGGCAGGCGTCTGGGTCGACGTCCGCGCGGGCGGCCCGGCGGCTTCCTGGCGGCGGAACGGCTTCATCGTGGGGGCAGGGCGGGGGCGCGGATTGTCCCACGACGAACGGCCTCAAGCCGGGGGCCGCGCGACCGATCATCCGGGGACGATGACCGATCCGACGACCTACACCCGCACCGAGGTGGCGCAACTCCTGGGCATGCCACGCGAGGCGGTGCGCCAGCTCGCCTTGCAGGGCCGGCTCGGTGCCCGCTGGGACGAGCGCACCCGCACCTGGCGCTTCGAGCGCGCCGCGGTGGACGCGGCGCTGCAGGCGCGTGACGTCCAGCGCCAACGGCAGGCCCCGCGCGTGGCGAGCGCCGCCATCCTGCTGGCCGATGCCGACGTGACGCGCTGCGCGCGCTGGCGTGCCCGGTTGCTGGCCAGCGGGATCGCCGCGCCGATCGTGGCCGCCTACGACCCCGCCACCATGCTGGTGAGCCTGGAACGGGTGCGGCCGCGGGTGGCGCTGATCGGGCGGATGACCTACTTCGATTCGCCGCAGCGGCTGGTCGACTGGCTGCGCTCGGCGCAGGAGTTCGCCGGCATCGAGTTCGTGCTGGCAGGCGATGCGGCCGGGGCCGACGAAGAGGGACGCGTGCTGGAGCAGGCGGCCGCGCGCGCGGCCTAGGCGCTCACCGGTCGCTCGCCACGGGCGGCTCACCGGTCGTTCGTCGGCCGGCTCACTGGCGAGCGCTGTCGTCGTCCTCGTCGTCCTGGTCGGCGTCCGACTGCTGCAGCAACCCGACGATCTGCTCGGCCAGCTCCCGCAACTGCACCGGTGTCAGCGCGTACCAGTTGGTGGCCTCGGCTTCGTCTTCGTCCTGGTCCGGGTCGTCGAGCACGTGCGGCCGGAAGACGATGTACTCGTCGGACACGGTGCCGAAGTCCCACTTCACGACCGGCAGGATCTCGATCTCTTCCTCGTCGCCGTCGACCTCGTCGTCCAGCTCCTCGTCGTCCGCATCGTTCTCGTCACGCCCCACCGAATCGACCATGGCCCGTCCTCCTTGTCAGGATGCCTGCGTCCAGCATGCCCAAAGGCGCCGGGCGCGGCTGTAGGAGCGCATGCCGTCCGCCGGGGGCTGTCCCGGCCGGCCGAAAGCCGATATAACGCCCCGGCACGGCCAACACGAGGTGGGGATGGACGCATGGATCGCGCCGCTGGCGGCGCTGGTGGCGCTCTTGGCGGCGGGCGCGGGCCTGGTGGCCGGGCGGTCGATGGGGGCCGCGCCGCTGCGGGCCTTGCTGGCCGCACGCGACGAGACCATCGCCCGGCTGCAGGACGAGCTGCGTTCGGCGGCCGCGCGACACCAGGCGCAGGACGCCGAGCTGCACGCCACCCGCGCCGGCCTGCAGGACGCGCAGCTGGACGCGGCGCGTCTGGACGCCGAGCTGGAGGCGCAGCAGCGGGCGCACGAGCAGATGGCCGAGCAGCTGGGCAAGGCGCAGTCGCAGTTGCGCGACACGTTCTCCAGCCTTGCGCAGACCGTGCTTGACGAGAAGGCCGCCAAGTTCAGCGCGCACAACGCGCAGAGCATGGAGCGCATCCTGGAGCCCTTCCGCGAGCGCATCGAGCAGTTGCGCCGGAAGGTCGAGGAGTCCTACGACACCGAGGCGCGCGAGCGCTTCTCGCTCAAGCGCGAGTTGGAGCAGCTGGTGTCGATGAATCGGCAGCTGTCCGACGATGCGCGCGGCCTGGCCGAGGCGCTGCGCGGGCAGTCGCAGCTGCAAGGCGCCTGGGGCGAGCTGATCCTGGAGCGGCTCCTGGAATCGGCCGGCCTGGAGCGCGGCCGCGAGTTCCGCACGCAATGGTCGGTGGACGACGTGGACGACAACGACCGGGCCGGCCGGCGCCGTCCCGACGCGGTGCTGTACCTGCCCGAGGAGCGCCACTTGGTGGTCGACGCCAAGGTGTCGCTGGTGGCCTACGAGCGCTGGTGCGGCTGCAATGACGACACCACCGCGGCCAGCGAGCTGAAGCTGCACGTGGCCTCGCTGCGGGCGCACCTGGTCGGGCTGTCGGAGCGGCGCTACGAAGCGTTGAAGGGCTTGAACACGCCGGACTTCACGCTGATGTTCGTGCCGATCGAAGGCGCCTTCGCCGCGGCGCTGCGCGGAGACGAGCGGCTCTTCCAAGACGCCTACCAGCGCAAGGTGCTGATCGTGAGCCCCACCACCCTGCTGGTGGTGCTGAAGATGGTGTCGTACCTGTGGCGCCAGGACAAGATCACGCGCAACACGCAGGCCATCGTCGACCAGGGGCGGCTGGTGTACGAGAAGCTGCGCGGGTTCCTGGCGGACTTCGAGCAGGTGGGCCGCCAGTTGAAGGCCGCCGGCGACCGCTGGGAGGACGCCCGCGGCAAGCTGTCCGGCGGCAAAGGGAGCCTGGTGTCGAAGGTGGAGAAGCTGGCCGACATGGGGGTCAGCCCGACGCAGCGGATCGGGGCGCAGTGGCTGGCGGGCGCGGACGAGGAACGGGCCGGGCAGATCGGCGAAACCGGCGAGACCGGGGACGCGGCCGCCCCGCCTCGAGAGGCGGCCGCCCCGCCCCGCGAGCCCGCCCCCCTCTAGCGCGGCCCGCGACGCGGTGCCACCGCGCCGGCCACCGCCAGCAGCACCAGGCCCAGCCAGCTCGTCGAGCCGCCGCCGCCGCTTCCTGCCAACGGCGACGCCGAGGCGCCCGCCGCGGGTTGCGAAGCGGCGGCCGCGCCGACCTGGACCGTGAACGAGACCACGGCGTCCGCGCCGGTGGACTTCGACTGCCCGCCGGCGATGGCCTGCCGGATCTCGACGGTGACCACGTGTTCGCCGGGCTCGACGTTGGCGTCCCACAGGAACTCGCCAGTCACCGGGTCCAGGGTCATGCCGGGCTTGCCGCCCTTGAGCGTGTAGGTGAACGCGTTGCTGGTGGCATCGGCGCGCCGGAGGATCACGCGCAGCCCCTCGGCGGGCCCGATGGCGAGCGTGCCCAAGGATCGCCCATGCGCATTGGCCGGCACCAGCAGCTCCGCGACGACGATCGCGGTCGGACGGCGGGTCGCGGATGGGCCGCCGGCCGGATCGCGCTGCGCCGCGTCGCCGGACGGCGCCTGGACGGCCGGATCGACGACCGTCACGTTGAAGGTGCGCTGCGCGAGGGAGCCGTCGTGGCCGTCGGTCACGGAGACCGTGACCGGATAGAGGCCCGCCCCGGCCGCCGTCCATCGGATCAGGCCGGTGTCGCGTGCGATCACCATGCCGCTGGGCGCCGCTTCGAGCGCGTAGGTGAGAACATCGCGTTCGGGATCGGAGCCGATCGCGGCCACTTGCAGCGCTTGGCCCGCCTGCGCAAGCACGTCGGGCAGCGGCGCGAGGCTGGGGACGGTGTTGGCGCGGAACCGCGTCTGCGCCTTGGCGCTCAGTCCGAAGTCGTCGGTCGCGGTCACTTCGAAATGATGGTCGCCGGCCTGCGCGGAAAGCGTGACCACGAGCTCGCCGGCCGTGCCTGGGATGGCGCTGGCGGCCGGGCCGGCCACCTGGCGCCACGCATAGGACACGGCGCGGCCACCGGCTGCCTGGCCGCGGGCCCGCAACGTGAGGCGCGAGCCCGTGGGCACCCAGCCGCGCGCCATCGGGTCGATCGACACCGCGGGCGACATCGTCCCGGCGACGGCACGCACCGCGCCGTGGGCGTCGAGCATGCCGGCGCCGCACGCGCCCGCGTTCGCGGCTTGCGCGCACCAGGAATCGGGCGCGTGCCCGTTGGCTGCGCTGGCCGTGACCAGGGCCGACCTCACCTCGTCCGGGGTCAAGCCCGGCCGGGCCGACAGCAGCAGCGCGGCCGCGGCGGCCGCATGCGGCGTGGCGGCACTGGTGCCGACGAAGGCGCCCACGGCCTCGCCCTGCGGCGCATCGACCCCGGCGTTCCAGGTCGCGAGGTCGGCATCGGCCTGGCAGCCGGTGGTGTGGCGGGCGCAGCTTCCGCCGCCCGGCGCGGTGAACGCGACGTTGCCGCCCCAATTGGAATACGCGGCCCGGTCGCCGCTCTTCGTGTGCGCCGCCACGGCGATCACGCCGTTGCAGTTGGCTGGCGACCCGGTCCCGCCGGCGTAGGTGTTGGACTGGCCGTCGTTGCCTGCCGCTGCCACCACCACCGCGCCCCGGCCACGCGCCTGGACGACCGCCGCCTGCATGAAGTCCTGGCAGGGCACGCCGACCGTGCTGCCCAGGGACAGGTTGATCACCTGCGCCGGGTTGGCATTGGCCGGGACGCCCGCCACCGGAATGCCCGCGGACCAGAGCAGCGCGTCGGCGATGTCGGAGAGGTAGCCGCCGCCGGCACCCAAGCCGCGCGCCACCACGAGCTTGACGTCGGGTGCGGCGCCGGCCGCCGCGTTGCCATTGCCCGCATGCGCGGCGATCAGCCCGGCGACCATGGTGCCGTGCCACGATGACGCGGAGGTGGTGCCGCCGCACTCCGGATTGGCGCTGGTGCAGGCGTCGCCCGGATCGGTGTAGTCCGCATCCCGGCCATTGCCGTCGCGGGCCATGTCCGTGCTGCTGACGAAATCGTAGCCGCCCAGCACTTGACCGGCCAAGTCGGAATGCGGCACGAGCCCGCTGTCGATGACCGCGACGACCACGTCGCGGCCGCTGGCGTATTGCCACGCCGGCACGAAACGAGCGCTGCCGACGCCGACCGTGCCGGGGCTGCCGGCCGGTGCGAAACCGGGTGCGGCCAGCGGCCACAGCGCGCTGGCGTACGGGTCGGTCGGGAAGGCGGGGGCGCGTTGCGTCGCGCGCACCTTCAGGTCCACCGATGCGCTTTCGACCCGCTCGTCACGCCGCAGGCGCCGCGCCAGCGCCAGCGCCTCGTCCAGCGGCAGCTCGCGGTCCAGGCGCACGACCGTGTCGCGGCCGAACTCGCCCGCCACGCGCACCGTCTTCATCGACACGGCCGCCCGCTGCGCCAGCGCCGCGGTCGATTGTGCGGCGGCCGCGGCGATGCGCGCCATGCCCCCGGCCGACTGCAGCTCCGCGGCCGTCGCCACCGACGCGGTGGACTTGTAGCGGATGACGAGCCGGGAGGTCGTCTCGGCGGTCGGTTGCGCCCAGGCACCGGGGCTGGAGGCCAGGGCGGCGGCGAGCAGGGCGGCCAGGGTGGCGCGGGTCGAAGCGGACGTCATCGGAAGCGCGGGTCCAAGGGCATTGACGGGCGGGGTTCCCGGCAAGCCGACGCACTGCGCGCGGAAAGGTCTAGGACGGCGACCCTGGGCCGGCGGCCCCGCTGGCGTGACCGGCGAAGGGATCGCCGGCCGTAGCCCGGAAGCTTTGCGTCGCCGGGTTTCCCCGGGTTTGCCAAGACACCTCGGTGCCCGCGATGCCGCTTTGCGGGCCCGAAGCCACCTTAGGTGGCGCGGTCGACGAGATCAGTGAACGAGTTCACCGCCGGGTCGATGGCGGCAGCGGCGCAACCCGATGTCACGGAATCCGTAGTTCGAACGCAACGCATTTCGGTCAAAGGTCGCATCGCGCGTTCGCAGGACTTCCCGGCTCCCGGCGTTTTCGTTCCAATGCGGCGGGCGCCCGCCGAGGCGGGCGTTTCGCCGATCGTCATCCCAAGGGAACGCACAACCACATGAACGCCCACCACCGCCTCGCTGCCCGCTTCGCCCGCCCCGCCGGCCTTGCCGCCGTCGCCATCATCGCGGCCTTGTCGACCGGGTGCGCCTCGATCGTGAATGGGCAGAACCAGCCCGTGTCGATCGACACGCGCATGCAGGACCGCCAGGTCGCGGCCGCCAACTGCTCGCTGGTCAACGACAAGGGCACGTGGTTCGTCAACACGCCCGGCTCGGTGACCGTGCAGCGCTCGTATGGCGACCTCCTGATCACCTGCAAGAAGGACGGGGTGCCCGAGGGCGCGCTGACGGTCAAGTCCAGCACCAAGCCGATGGCTTTCGGCAACATCCTGTTCGGTGGCGTGATCGGCGCGGGCGTGGACATGGCCACCGGCGCTGCCTACGACTACCCGGCGCTCATCACGATCCAGATGGGCCAGCGCGGCATGTTCTCGGCCCCGCCGCAGCCCACCGACGCCGCCGCGCCCGCCGCGCCGGCGCAGGGCGGCATGCAGCCGGTGGCGGCGCCCGCGGCGCAGACGGCGCGCTGACCATCGCTGCGCGGCGCGAGCGGCCGGGAGGGGCCGCCTGCGCCGCAACCGGGACACGCGTGTTGTAGCCCGCCGCCCCGGCGCCTACACTCTCGCGCGGCGCACAGACGCCCGCAGCACGAGACGACACGACCTCCAGGAGTCCCCGCGTGACCGAATCCCTCCTTCCCAAGTGGCAGCCCGCGCGCGGCGACATCGTCGCGCCGGACGAGCGCCTGCCATGGCCCCAGACCATCGCCATGGGCGTGCAGCACGTGGTCGCCATGTTCGGTGCCACCGTGCTGGCCCCGCTGCTGATGGGCTTCGACCCCAACGTGGCGATCCTGATGTCGGGCATCGGCACGCTGCTCTTCTTCCTGGTGGTGGGCGGCCGCGTGCCGAGCTACCTGGGGTCGTCCTTCGCGTTCATCGGCGTGGTGATCGCCGTGACGGGCTATGCGGGCTCGGGGCCCAACGCCAACATCGGGCTGGCGCTGGGCGGGATCATCGCCTGCGGCCTGCTCTACACCCTCATCGGGCTGGTGGTGGCCGCCACCGGCACGGGGTGGATCGAGCGGTTGATGCCGCCGGTGGTCACGGGCGCCGTGGTGGCGGTGATCGGACTCAACCTGGCGCCCATCGCGGTCAAGGGCGCCAGCGCCACGCCCTTCGACGCCTGGATGGCGGTGGTCACCATCCTGTGCGTGGGCGGCGTGGCGGTGTTCACGCGCGGCATGACGCAGCGGCTGTTGATCCTGGTGGGCTTGCTGCTGGCGTACGCGCTGTACGCCATCGCGACCAATGTCCTGGGCCTGGGCGGCAAGCCGGTGGATTTCTCCGGCGTGGCGGCGGCGGCCTGGTTCGGCATGCCGCGCTTCGTGCAGCCCACGTTCTCGGCCTCGGCCATGGCGCTGATCGCGCCGGTGGCGATCATCCTGGTGGCCGAGAACCTGGGCCACATCAAGGCGGTCAGCGCGATGACCGGCCGCAACCTGGACCCGTACATGGGCCGCGCCTTCGTGGGCGATGGGCTGGCCACGATGCTGGCGGGCTCCGTGGGCGGCACCGGCGTCACCACCTACGCCGAGAACATCGGCGTGATGGCGGTCACGCGCATCTATTCCACGCTGGTGTTCGTGGTAGCCGCCGTGATCGCGGTGGTGCTGGGCTTTTCGCCCAAGTTCGGCGCGCTGATCCAGACCATCCCGGGCCCGGTGCTCGGCGGCGTGTCGATCGTGGTGTTCGGTTTGATCGCAGCGGCCGGCGCCAAGATCTGGGTGGACAACCGCGTGGACTTCACCGACAACCGCAACCTGATCGTGGCGGCGGTCACACTGGTGCTGGGCGCCGGCGACTTCACGCTGAAGATCGGCGGCTTCGCGCTGGGCGGCATCGGCACGGCCACCTTCGGCGCCATCTTGCTGGCGGCGCTGTTCGGGGCGGGGCGGGCGCGGCCGGCGCGCTGAGGGGCGCCCGATGGCGCCCGATATCGGCCGAGGGGGCCGGAGCGGCCCCTCCGGCCCCTTGCCGCCGCCGTCGGCCTAGCGACGCGGGTCGCCCGGGGGCTGGTACGCGACGTTGGATGCCGGTTCGCCCTTGCGCGGCATGAACAGTTCGCCGATCGTGGCCGCCAGGAACAGCAACACGATCGGCGCCGCGCCGGCCATCCACAGCACGGGCCAGTCGTGCGTCCATGGGTCGTGCAACCCGTAACCGAGCACCACTGCGGCCCAGGCCAGCGCCACGAGCACGGCGCATCGCCAGCACACGTTCCACCCCATCGCGTCGTCTCCCCGCGTCTTCGGCATCGGGCCGCGCTTGGTGCGCGCGGCGCGTCGCGACAAGAAGCAAGAGGCGCGCCCGAGCGTGCCGGGGCATGTGGCTTGCTCGCCCCTGCTGTCCATCCATCGAAGGAGAACGGCATGTCCAACGAGCCCAGGCACGGTCCGGTCAACATGGACAAGGCGATCGAGCGGGACCTGCTCAAGCGGGTCGATGCCCAGCCCACGGCGCCCAAGGGCGTTCCGGACACGGTGCACGAAGGGGATTCGCCGCGCGCCTCAGGCCCGGCGGGCAATGCGGCCGCCCGCACCGGCGACGGCGGCACCCCTGCCCGCGGCGACGCGGAACGCGAAGCCCGCGAGGACATGCGCGAAGCGCACGAAGACCGTGGCGGCCCCGCGGCGGCCAGCGGCAAGACCGGCAAGGCGAGCGGGCCCGGCAACCAAGGCGACCGGAACAACGCGGGTTCGGCGTAGCGGGCTCGGCTGGGCCTGGCCCGGGCCGCCCGATCAAGCGGGCGGCACTTGCGCCGCGCGCGCGGCGGCATGCGACAGCGCGCGGGCCCGGCCCCCACTGACCAGGTACAACAACGCGCCCGCGGCCAGCAGCAGCCCGGCGCGCGCCCACGTGGCGGGCGTCTGCTGCGCCAGCAGCAACAGGCACGAGAGGATCGCCAGCACCGGCAGCACGGTGGGCGTGCGGAAGTGCGGGCGATCGACCGCATCGCGCCGCAGCACCAGCACGGCGACGTTGGTGCTGATGAACACCACCAGCAACAGCAGCACCACGGTCTCGGCCAATGCGGCCAGCGTGCCGGTGAAGGCGAGCGCCATGGCCACCAGCGTGGTCGCCAGGATGGCGGCCCACGGCGTGCGCCGCTGCGGCAGCACCTTCCCGAGCGCGGCAGGCAACAGGCCTTCGTCGGCCATGCCATAGGCAAGGCGGCTGGCCATGATCATCGTGAGCAGCGCGCCGTTGGCGACCGCGATCAGCGCCACCAGCGCGAAGAGCCGCTCCGGCACCGCGTATCCGGTGGCCCGCACCACGTCCAGCAGGGGGGCCGAGGAGGCGCCCAGTTGCTGCGGGTCCAGCACCACCGAGGCCGCGACCGCCACCGCCGCATACACCACGCCAGCCGTGATTAGCGCGCCGAAGAGCGCGCGGGGGTAGACCCGTCGCACGTCGCGCACTTCCTCGGCGACGTTGGCCGAGGTCTCGAAGCCCACGAAGGAATAGAACGCGATCAGCGCGGCGCCCAGCACCGCGCTGCCGGGCGACACGCCCGGCGTGAATTGCGTGAGCCGCTCGGGCGCGCCCCGGCCATCGGCCACGAACATCGCCGCCAGCACCACGACCAGCACCAGGCCCAGCACTTCGATGACGGTCATCACCATGTTGGCGCCCAGCGATTCGCGTACGCCCCGCGCGTTGAGCAACGCGATCAACGCCAGGAAGCCGAGCGCGACGGGCACGGCCGGCAGGTTCGCGAAGGCGCCCATGTAGTCGCCCGCGAAGGCCAACGCCAGACCCGCCGCGCTGGTCATGGCGGCCGCCAGCATGGCGAAGCCCACCAGGAACGACACCAAGGGGCTGCGGAAGGCACGGGCGGCGAAGACCGCGGAGCCGCCTGCGCGCGGGTACTTGGTGACCAGTTCGGCATAGGACGCCGCGGTCAGGAGCGAGAAACCCAGCGCCACCACCAGCGGCACCCAGGCCGCGCCGCCCACCTCGCCGGAGATCTTGCCGACGAGCGCGTACACGCCCGCGCCGAGCACGTCGCCCAGGATGAACAGGAAGAGCAGGGGGCCGGTGATGGCGCGCTTGAGGCGCGTGGCGTCGTGTGCAGCCTGGGGCGGGTCGTGCGGGAGGGGACTCATGCGTCGGGTCTTGCGTCTGTGCGTTGGCCGTGGGTGCACGGCTTGCACAGGCAAATGACGAGCCCCGACCGCTTCAGCCTGCCGCTGCGACCGCCCGTTCGACCGGCGCGAGCGCGTCCAGCGCGGCCGCGATCGCCTCCAGCTCCGCCAGCCGGGTGGTGGTGGGCCGCGCCAGGAGGGCGATCGTGCGCGTGGGGGCCGGGCCCGAGAAGCGCGCGGCGCGCACGGCCGCGTTGCCCAGCAGGCCAGCGTCGATCGCCATGCGGGGCACCAGCGCGTCACCCAGGCCGGCGGACACCATCTGCACCAGCGTGACCAGGCTGGACGCCTCGATCCCGCCGCGATTGGCGCGCTCGGAGAGCCGGCACGCGTCCAGCGCGTGGTCGCGCAGGCAGTGGCCCTCTTCGAGGAGCAGCAGCCGGGCACCGTCCAGCCCGTTCAGCCGCGGTGGAAGCGCCTTGCGGTCCGACCTGCCGTCGGCCGGCGTCACCAGCCAAAGCTCCTCGGTGAAGAGCGGCCGCACCATGAGCCCGGTGGTGTCGTAGGGCAGCGCGACCAGCGCGAAGTCCAGTTCGGCCGAACGCAGCCGTTGCAGCAGGGGTCCGGTCTGGTCCTCGCGCAGCGCCAGGCGCAGCGCCGGATGCCTCTGGCGCAGTTGCCCCACGAGACCCGGCAAGAGGAAGGGGGCGACGGTCGGGATGGCCCCCAGTCGCACCATGCCCGTCATCGGCGCGCCTTGCGCCGCGGCCGTGTCGACGAGGTCCCGCGCGGCTGCCAGCAACGCTCGGCCGCGTGCGGCCACGTCCCGCCCCAGCGGCGTGACCAGCACGTGCTGGCGGTCGCGCTCGACCAGCTGCACGCCCAGCGTCCGCTCCAGTTCCTGGATGCCGGCCGACAGGGTCGACTGCGTGACGAAGCAGTCCTGCGCCGCCTGCGTGAAGTTGAGCCGTTCGGCCAGCGCGACCAGATAGGACAGCTGGCGCAACGACGGCAAGGCGGTGCTCATCGAGATCTCCGATCGTTTCGGGCGTTATTATGGGTTCATGCTGGAACCCCTGGTCGAATCCACGCGCGGCGTCGATGGCGTCGAGACCGCCGAATGCATCCACGTGGGCGCGGTGGCCGTCGTGGATGTCACCGGCCGGCTGGTGGCGCAGGCGGGCGACCCGGATTTCCAGACCTTCACGCGTTCCACCATCAAGCCCTTCCAGGCCCTGCCCCTGGTCGAAGGGGGTGGCGCGGCGCGCCTGGGCTGGGGCAGCGAAGAACTGGCGTTGACGTGCGCCAGCCACTCCGGCGGGCCGAGCCACCTCGACGTGGTGCGGCGCATGCTGCGCTCGGCCGGACAGGACGCGGCGCGCCTGCAGTGCGGCTGCCACGTGCCGCTGCGCTTCGCGGCCACGGGGACGGTGCCGGCAGCGGGTGAACGCTTCGACGCGGTCACCAACAACTGCTCGGGCAAGCATGCGGGCTTCCTGGCTTGGTGCGCGCAGCACGATGCACCGCACGAAACGTATCTGGAGCAGGCCCACCCGCTGCAGCGAGCGGTGCGGCACGCCGTGTCGCAGGCCTGCGAGGTGGCGCCGGACGCGATGGCCGTCGGCATCGACGGCTGCAGCGCGCCCAACTACGCGATGCCGCTGCAGCGGCTGGCGCTCGGCTACGCGCGACTGGCGCGCGGAGACGGCGCGCTGGGGCCGTTGCGCGACGCGATGACGGCGCATCCGGCGCTGGTGTCCGGCCAGGGCCGAAACGATCTGGCGTTGATGCAGGCCGCGCCAGGCGACTGGGTCGCGAAGGTGGGCGCGGACGGGGTGCAGGCGATCGGCGTGCGTTCGGCCGGGTTGGGCATCGCGGTGAAGGCCGCCGGCGGCGACAACCGCGCCGCCTGCATCGCGGCCATCGCGGTGTTGCGTGCGCTGGGCTTGCTGCGCGCGGTGCAGGACACCCCGCTGGCGGCGTTCGCCGCGCCAGAGATCCGCAACGCGCGAGGGACGGTGACGGGCCGGCTGCGCCCGGTGTTTACGTTGCGCTGATGCCGGCCCGCGGTGTACCGGGGTCTCAGCGGCGGATCCGCTGCGACATGCGCGATGCGATCAATGCCATCGCGACGCCGCCCAGCACCTTCACCAATTGAGGATTGCGCGCGGCGAAGCCCGACAGCTGCTCGACCACGCCGGGCTGCTGCTGCTGGGCCTGCGCCGCGATCTCGCGCATCTGTTCCGGTGTGATCTGCGCGGCTTGCTCGGGCGTGACCTGCGGCATGCCGCCCGGCATCGCCCCGCCCATCGGGCCGGCGCTCGCCGGCCCACCGGCCAGCCCGCCCAGGCTGCCCAGGATGGCGCCGAGCCCGCCGCCCATGTTGCCGCCCATCCCGCCTCCCATTCCACCGCCCAGCCCACCCATGCCCGTGCCCATCGACCCCATGCCGCCCTGGCCGCCCAGCACCCGGCCCAGGATGCCGCCCGCGCCGCCGGCCAGGATCGCCGGTCCCACCGACGCCAGGATCTGGTTGAGCATGCCGGCGCGCTGCTGCGGCTCGGCTTGGCCGAACATCTGGCTGACCATGTCCGGGAAGGGCGGGGTCTGGTCGGAATGGAAGGCTTCGGAAACGCCCTCGCCGAGCATGTCCGGCTCGGCCTCGCCCGCGAGCTGGTCGAAGCGGTCGTCCACCTCGCGCTGCGGCATCGACTGCGCATTGAGGAGCTGGCCCAGAAGATCGGCGATCGCCATGTCGTGGTCCTGCGTCGTGCGTTGGGGGAAGAGGGCGTTGCAATCGCTGCGCCCGCGGGCGCTGCGGGGCACGGCTTTCGCTTGACCGCTTCGATTGCCGCGTTCCGCGGCGGCTTCTGGAGCGACCCCACCCATGGAAACCGGACAGCGACGCCATGCGCATGAGCCTGCCCCGGTCGATGTCGACGCGATCGACCTGCTGATGGACGATCACCGGCTGGTCCGCGAGTACTTCGCCCACATCGAGGCGACCGCGCACGCGTCGAACGCGGCCGACCGGCATCGCAAGCCCGACTTGATCCGCCAGGTCTGCGACGAGATCGAGATGCATTCGCGCATCGAGCGCGACATCTTCTACCCGGCCGTGCGCGCCGCGTTCAAGGAAAGCGACGACGTGATGGTGGACGACGCCGAGCGCGACCACGACGAAGTCGACCGGCTGGTGGCCGAATTGCGGGCGCTGCGCCCGGAGGACGAGTCGCGCGCCGACGAGTTGCTGGTGCAGTTGCGCAAGGCGGTCGAGGCGCACCTGCACGAGGAAGAGGAGTCGATGTTCACCAAGGCGCGCGCACAGATCGACGCGATGGCGGTCGGTCGCCAACTCGCGCAGCAAAAGCGCGCCATCGCCGAGGAGCGCGGGCAAGTCTGCTGACGAACCCGCCCCGCGGGCGACCCGGGGCGGTCCCGGTGGCCGCCCGCACGCGTCCGGGGCACACTTCCGGCGGGGAGCGCGCACGGCGACGCCGTGCCGACTCCGCCTGACCTGCGCCCAGGATGCCGAACCACTTCTTCGATCCGCTGCTGCTGTCGACGCATGGCCTGATGTCGGCGATCGGGCTGCTCGTCTACGTGCTGATGTCGCATGCGCTGCGCCAGCGTCGCCATCCGGCCGCCGCCGTCGGATGGGTGCTGCTGCTGCTGGGCGCCCCTTACGTGGGGTTGCCGCTCTACTTGGCGTTCGGTGCGCGCAAGCAGCCGCGCGCGCGCGTGGGACCGCCGGTCGTGCCGCTGCGCGTCGGTGGGTCGGCCGCCGATGCATCGCCCGACGAGCGACGCGTGGAAGCGGCATGGGCGCAATGGACCGGCCCGCTGGCCGCGTCGATGGGGCTGCCGCCGCGGGCGCGCTACGACTCGCTCGGCCTGCACTTGGCCGGCGACGACGCGCGGGCGGCGCTGTGGGCGGTGATCGATGGCGCGCAGCGCACGCTGGACGTGTGCACCTTCTTGCTGGGGCGTGACGCGCTGGGCGACGCGGTCTGCGAGCGGCTGGCCGCGCGCGCGGCGGCCGGCGTCAAGGTGCGGCTCCTGGTCGACGGCATCGGCCTGCTGATGGGCGGGCGGCGCGACTTGGCCGGACTGGCCGCCCAGGGCGTGCAGGTGGCGCGCTTCGTGCCGCCGCTGCGCTCGCCGCTCAAGGGGCGACTCAACCTGCGCAACCACCGCAAGATGGTGATCGCCGACGGCGAGCGGCTCTGGTGCGGCGGACGCAACCTGGCCGACGAGTACTTCGGCGTGGCCGCGCTGCCGTCGGCCGGCGCCACCGGCAGCCGCGCTGTGGGCCATTGGCGCGACTTGTCCTTCGACCTGCGTGGCGAGGCGGCCCGCATGGCCGCCGCGCTCTTCGAGGCGGACTGGCGCTTCGCCACGGGCCGCGGCATCGCTGCGCCGCCGTTGCGCGCGCCGTCCACGGCGCCGTGCCGGGACGCCTCCGTGCAGTTGGTGCCCTCCGGTCCGGATTACGCGGAGGACACCCTGCACGCGCTGCTCGTGACCGCGTGCTTCCGGGCGCAGCGCCGCATCCTGGCCGTGACGCCGTACCTGGTCCCGGACGAGGCGCTGATGTCCGCGCTGGTGCTGGCCGCCCGTCGCGGCGTGATGGTGGAGATCGTGTTGCCGGCCAGTTCGAACCACCGGCTGGCCGACCTCGCGCGCCGCCGCCCGATGCGCGAGCTGGCCGAGGCGGGCGCCCATCTGCGCTTGATCGACGGGATGGTGCATGCCAAGGCGATGGTCTTCGACGATGCGCTGGCGATCGCCGGCTCGGCCAACCTGGACGCGCGCAGCCTCTTCTTGAACTACGAGCTGATGCTGGCCTTCGATGCGCCTGCGGACGTGCGACGCTTCAGCGAGGCGGTCGAGGCGATCGCGGCGGATGCGCGCGACTGGCTGCCCAAGCGCACGCAGCCGGGGCTGCCGTTGCGGCTGGCCGAGGGGTTGGTGTTGTGGTTGGCGTTCCAGCTCTGATCGGTTGTTTGCGAGGGCGCGGCCGGGGGAGGGGTTGCGCGCGAGGACGCGGCCGGGGGTGGGTCGAGACGGGGGCGGGGAGGCAGCGGTCGCGGGCCGGTCTTCGCCGGCTCGCTTCCCCGGGGCGCGCAGGCGGCGCGCGGACATGAAAGGTCCGGGTCACTTCTGTTGCCTGCAGCTGAGTGAACGGCTCGCGCCCGGACTTTCATCGCGGTCGCGCTGACGCGCGCCGCGCCGCGCACCGCCAGGCGCCCCGGCTCGCCTCCACGCCCCCGCCTCGACCCACCCCCGGCCACGCCCTCCACCACCGTGGGTGGCACGCCAAGCGGGGGGTGAAGCCTCGGCGCGCCCCCGGGGTC